>Ga0207684_10000172_pt1 | contig 106888 bp, 102 predicted proteins | sample KBSK5501metaG_FD_184342 | JGI IMG/M metagenome (GOLD analysis project Ga0207684, IMG submission 184342) | Corn, switchgrass and miscanthus rhizosphere microbial communities from Kellogg Biological Station, Michigan, USA - KBS K5-50-1 metaG... | ecosystem: Host-associated > Plants > Roots >...
GTTGTTGATGGTGACGTTGACCGTGGCGGTGTCGGTGTGGCCGGCGTTGCTGCTGCCGTCATCACTGATGGTGTAGGTGAAGCTGTCGCTGCCGTAGTAGTTCGCATTGGGCGTGTAACTGACGCCACTGGCCGTAAACGTAACGCTGCCGTGCGTACCCTGAGTGACGGCGATCACCGTCAGACCGGCGTTGAATGGTGGCGTCAGATTGTCGGCGTCGGTGTCGTTGGCCAGTACGTTAACGGCGTTATTGGAAGTGTCCTCATCCACCGTTGCAGTGTCGTCCACGGCATCAGGAGTGTCGTTGACGGCAGTAACGTTGACGGTCATCGTATTCGGTGACTGGTCCAGATCGAAGCCACCGTTAGCCGTGCCGCCGTTGTCTTGTACCTGGAAGGTAAACGTCGCGTACGGAGTGCCATTTTCATTGGCATCAGGGAAGAACTTGAGATTACCGCCGTTGATGTCGGCGACGGCGATGAACTGACCTGCCGTCACATCCACACCGCTCAATTTAAGCTTGCCATCAGTAGCGACCGTTGTGATCTTCACGGCTGCCAGTGTATTCGCTGGAGTGTCGTTCGGATCTGTGAAACCAAAGTCTGCTGCTGTGAAGGTATAAGCTGTGTCCTCGTTCGTGGTGACGGTGTTATCAGTGCCTGCCGGCTTATCGTTGACTGCGGTGACATTGGTCGTCATCGTGTTCGCCGACTGATCCAAATCTACACCGCCATTCGCGGTTCCACCGTCGTCCTGCACCTGGAAGGTGAACGTCGCATACGGTGAACCACTCTCGTTCGCGTCTGGGAAGAACTTGAGCTTGCCGGCGTTGATGTCAGCTACCGAGACGAACTGGCCGGCCGTGACATCGACACCATTCAGCTTCAGCTTGCCGTCGCTTGCAACCGTTGTGATCTTCACTGCTGCCAGCGCGTTCGCAGGTGTATCGCTCGGATCTGTGAACCCGAACTCGCCTGCACTGAAAGTGTAGGCCACATCCTCATTCGTGCTGACTGTGTTGTTCGTACCTGCGGGCTCATCGTTAACCGCGGTGACATTGATAGTCATCGTGTTCGCCGACTGGTCCAAGTCCACGCCACTGTTGGCGGTGCCGCCGTCGTCCTGCACTTGGAAGGTAAACGTCGCGTACGGCGAACCACTCTCATTGGCATCCGGGAAGAACTTGAGCTTGCCGGCATTGATGTCGGCAACCGTGATGAACTGACCCGCCGTCACGTCGACGCCGTTCAGCTTCAACTTACCGTCGGTTGCAACCGTCGTGATCTTCACTGCCGTCAGTGCGTTCGCGGGCGTGTCGTTCGGGTCAGTGAAACCAAAGTCTGCTGCTGTGAAGGTGTAGGTCGTGTCCTCATTCGTGGTAACCGTATTGTCGGTGCCAGCCGGTTCGTCATTGACCGCGATGACGTTGACAGTGATCGTGTTCGCCGACTGGTCCAGGTCGACGCCGCTGTTTGCGGTGCCGCCGTCGTCCTGCACCTGGAGGGTGAACGTCGCGTAGGGTGATCCGTTTTCATTAGCGTCAGGGAAGAACTTCAGATTGCCGGCAGTGATGTCAGCGACGGCAATGAATTGACCGGCGGTGACGTCCACGCCGTTCAGTTTCAGCTTACCGTTCGTGGCGATAGTCGTGATCTTCACCGCAGCCAGCGCATTTGCCGGTGTGTCGTTGGGATCTGTGAAACCAAACTCCGCTGCCGCGAACGTGTAGGCTGTATCCTCATTTGTGGTTACGGTCTTGTCCGCGCCTGATGGCTCGTCATTCACAGAGTTGACGTTTACGGTGATGGTGTTGGCTGATTGATCCAGATCCACGCCACCGTTGGCTGTCCCGCCGTTATCCTGCACCTGGAATGTGAAGGTGGCATAAGGAGTGCCGTTCTCATTCGCGTCCGGGAAGAACTTCAGTTTCCCGGTGTTGATGTCGGCGACGGCGACGGACTGACCGGCTGTTACATCAACGCCATTCAACTTCAATTTACCGTCGGTCGCGACGGTAGTGATCTTCACTGCCGCGAGTGTATTCGCCGGTGTATCGTTCGGATCGGTGAAACCAAAGTCTGCTGCGGCGAACGTGTAGGCCGTGTCCTCATTGGTCGTTACGGTGTTGTCCGTGCCTGCCGGCTCATCGTTGACCGCAGTGACATTGATAGTCATCGTGTTCGCCGACTGGTCCAAGTCCACGCCACCGTTGGAAGTTCCACCGTCGTCCTGCACCTGGAAGGTGAACGTTGCATACGGCGAACCACTCTCGTTGGCATCTGGGAAGAACTTGAGCTTGCCGGCGTTAATGTCGGCGACTGTGATGAGCTGGCCCGCCGTCACATCGACACCGTTCAGCTTCAATTTACCGTCGGTTGCAACCGTCGTGATCTTCACTGCTGCCAGTGCGTTAGGTGGCGTGTCGTTCGGGTCAGAGAAGCCGAACTGAGCGGTGGTAAATGTGTGCGCAACGTCTTCGTTGGTGGTGACTGTATTGTTCGTCCCGGCTGGTGCATCGTTGATACTTGTAATTGTGATCGACACGGTAGCGTTACTCGAATCCACCGTACCGTCGTTCACCTTGAAGGTGAAACTATCTGACCCGTTGTAATTCGCGTTTGGTGTATAGGTCACAGTGGCCGTACAGGTGGAAGGCGTGCCACTGCATGAAGGTGCACCGATAGTTCCCAGCGTACCATTAGTCGGATTGCCGACGATACTAAACGTCAGGTTGTTGCCATCGGGATCGGAGCCGCTCAGAGTAATTAGCTTTGCAGTGTCTTCGTTAGTAGTAACGGATTGTGCGGCTGCCGTAGGTGCAGCATTCGCGGTTCTAAAATGGGCATAGGCGTCGGTGACATTGCCGTTTGTACCTGCCGCAGGGTTCGCGGAGATACAAGGTGTTGGTGTACCGGGAAGATCAATCCCGGAGTCAGTATTCTTGTCTCCAGTAGTCCATTTGTCGAAGGCCTTACCACTATTGACTGGCGACACGATTGTCACAGCCCCGAGGCGAACAGACAGGTTGTTATTGCCGAATCCCGGAATGTTAACGGTTCCCCCAGCGTTCAGGGTCACGGTCCCACTGCTGGAAGGAGAACCACTGCACGTATTGTTAACGGTGCCTCCGCCACCGGCTGTACCGAAGATCTGATAAGCGACTGTTACTTGAGTAACGCCCTGGCCTGTTGCCAGGTGAAGAGTTACGTTTCCATCCGTGAACGTCGTCTGCGCGTTCCAACCAGAAGTTAGACCTCTGGCGCTGACGATGAACTTCATGCTGAGATCGTAGTCCTGGACCAGGTAAGTGCCGACAAAACTACCATTGCTATCCGCAACGATGTCGAAGCCTCTCTCCTGCGGCGTGTGCGGATCCTCGTGGATTTTCAGACGAACCGTTTCGCCCGGCTGCCAGCCGCGACCGGAAATATTCACCGTCTCACCTGGCGCATAGTCCAGCTTGTCGGTCGTGATGCTCGAGGGAGAACTAGCCAGAACCGAGCTTGAATCAAGCACGACTCCACTACCGTTCGCGCCGCCGAGAACTAACGCCTGGTTGGATCCAGGAAGCTCGCTGATTGTGTGACCGGATCGATCGAGCAGGACATCGGTTTGGGCGTTGTGGAAGAGCGCCGCACGAGTTTGCGACGCCAAAATGCCCGGACGAAGCCCTGTACAAGTGTCTGTTGCCGGCAGCACGTGAGCGTATGCACCGAGCTCGCGAGTGACCGGATCATAGATCTCCATCGACTCGTCGTTGTTGCCACCGATGATCTGTACCTTGCCGTCAAACAACACGCGCAGGTGGGGCAGCACACGCGCGATCTTTAGATCCCCTACGCTCGAGAAACTCTGATCAGCAGGATCAAAAATTTCCATGGAAGACAGATCTGTGCCACTGGTGTCGCGTCCACCAACAATCAACACTCGACCATCCAGCAACAGCGCAGCCGAATGCTTTGCACGAGCAGCCGTCATACTGGCGCCGACTGCTGCGAAACTACCGGAGTCAAGAATTTCTGCGGTGCCGTTCGCATCGCCGCCAGCGACGAACACACGTCCGTCAGCAAAAAGCGTCGCGCTGTGTCCGGCACGCGCGACGCTCATGTTTGGACCACTGCTGAAAGTGCCAGTGGCCGGATCAAATACCTCCGTCGTATTTGTGACCCCAATCGCTGTGCGCCCGCCGGTGATTAGAACTTTGCCATCGTCTAATTTGACAGCCGCATGTTCGGAACGGTCGGTCGTCATTGAGCCGACTACGGTGAAAAGGCCGCTCGCAGGATCAAAGATTTCGGCCTCGCTTAAATAACCGCCGCCAGCGTTCTCGCCACCAGCGATCAATATTTTCCCATCGGCCAAACGAGTTGCCGTATGACCACGGCGAGCGATCGTTGTTGAGCTTTCGGGCTGCGGTGCTGCTTCAGACGTGAGCGAGTGACTCCCCGGCGACACCTTAGCTTCCGGTGCCCTGCTAATGATCGCTGCGGCACCCGCAATCAGTCTCTGACCCAGTAAACGGGCAGAAGAGTTGGTTGATGCGAGAATAGTTGCGACTACAGCAACCACTGCAATAACTGTTATCTGAATTGTTCTATCTGAAAGCGTACGACGGCGAGAGGTCGGGCGATTGGGGGACATCATCTGATCAAGACTCCTGCTGGGAAATAGAAAGCAAATTACCTCGGCGGGCGCGGTTGGTCTGTTAGCTAGATCAACACGCCAGCCAAAGCTCTGGGCACGATTTACTTTGTTTTTACAAAACTCTGGAATGAGGAAATATCCGCACGGTGGCCCCAATTCCGTCGCGCGAGAGGAAGTACATAACTCCGCGAGTACAGTTTCGTGTACGTCGCCATTGAGCAATCATTGGGCCACAATCAGGCAGGGATTTGCCACTCGAAGAAACTCTAAGTGTGGCATAACTTACGAGAATTATCGCAGCAGTAAGAAAAACCGGGTTAGTCAGGATAACTGCTCACTGGCGAGCAGTTGAGGCGAAGTGAAATGAAAATAAGAGGGCCCGGACTTGCCGAGCCCCCTCTGGAAGGAACCGGTCGGGTAGAGTTCCGGGAACCGCCCTCTCATTAACCAGTCCCCGGAATCTGACGGTTTCCCTCCAAACGCAGGCATCCAGGTTCTGGGCGAGCTGGACCCTGCGCCAACAACTCCATTCAAAAACTCCAGACAGGATTACATGATTTCCAAGGGCTAGCAGGATTCTATGCTGACACGCGCTTCACAGATTGGACTGCGCTTGTGCGTGGCGATTCGATCAAGCCCTGAACGACCTGGGCCACCTGAGAAAGGGGCTTTGGCTTACGCAAAAAGGCGTGGGCTCCGGCATTCCTTGCTGCTTCCTCTATTTCAGGTGAACCGTATGACGTGAGCACTACAATACACGTATCAGGATTGCGTTTATGGACCAGCTTGATGATCTCGAGACCATCGGGTTGTCGCGTCAGTTCCAAACGCAGATCCTGAATGATCACTTTGTAGTCATTGGCCCTAACCAGTCGTTCCGCTTCCTCCAACTCGCGCGCAGTGTCCACCTTGAATCCGTGTTGTGAGAAATATTCACTCATGGAGAAACAGATCGACTCTTCGTCATCGACTACGAGCAGATTCCGTGAGCCGGGTTCAGCACGATCGGTTAGTGCTGTTTGACCCCGGCCACGGAAAAGCTCTCTGAGGCGGCCAGATACGGTTTTGAGTTTCAGCATTGAGGCTGTTCAGTCGAGTTAACCGCTACTATCAGTGTTCGTAACCCCGAGTGCTGCCCACCTATTCTAAAGCGTCATCCACACTCTGGGAGCGTGTGAAGAGTGTCGGGAAGGGAGGCTGTATAGCTCGTTTATCAGAGCGGGAGCAATCGCCTGCTTAAACCAATCAGCCTCCCAGTGGCAACAAGAAGAGCAGCGGAGCAACCACTCTCTTGTACCCTTTGCCAGTCAAACCCTTCTCCAAACGGACTTGCTCCAAACAACAACAAGCAGCGTGCTAAATAAATCTGTGTTCGACGATCTTGATCCCGAGGCCCGTGTGACCGTCAGACTCAATCTCATCGCGGATGACCGTACCTTTGATCGCGGCGAGCTTTCCGTCTACTGGTCCATTTGGTAGCCGCACGACGAGACTGATTGCCGCTGAAAACTTCATGCGTCGGGGCATGCGGAAGTACAGACCGGAGGCGCTCATGTTGTCGAGAAGACAGTCAAAACTGAACGGCTGATCTTCGACATCAACTCCCCAAACACGCGCGGGCAGGACGTCGCTCGAGCGCGGTTTAGCGCGGCGCTCGGTTAGCGCCAGTCGTGAAAGAAAAGCCGATTTCGCCACCGGCAGATGGAAATCCAGTATGTAATTAGCTCGCTGCTCGCATTGCATAAGTTGGGCTCGTCTTAATCAGTTTGGGGTTGAGCTGGTTGATTATGGGTTTGTTGCAAAACCGTGACAACGGAGGTCCTTGCCCATTTCGGTGGCAGTAACTTCGCATTTTGTGGGCGAGATGCGTGGCAGGATCCTGCCAGAAGTGGTTTTCCGTTAAGTCCTTCACTATCAGCAGAGAACAAGCTCTTAAAAACTTGCTTGACATGGTTAAACCACGCTGCTAAGGTCGCGTTGAAGTCGATAGATATTCGCGTCGACGTTGCTGTTATTTGAAGCAAGACCTGAAACGATAAAGGCACACCTCGCGTGAGCGGGGGCCGCAAAGCCAACAGAGGTCTGGGTAGCATCTCGACCTGGCTGGGTTACCGAAAGCAGGAGAAGCATCCCGCCGTCGGTATTTGCGATCCTCGGGTGCCTTCTCTCTCTCGAATTCCCGCCTTAACTCCACAAGCTAGCAACAAGTGCCTTAACCGAGTCTACGAGTTCGCCTCGTTGGCGTAGTCATGTGACTGCGCCGCATGTAGATATCAGAGTTTCTTCCTCAAGCATCGCCCCGGAATCCTCAGTTAACGACTGCCATCACGGTAAGAGCCGATCGAGAAAGAGGACGAGCGATGAAAAAAGCAGGTTTAATCTTTAGTCTGTTGTTCTGCGCCATGATGCTTCTGGCGCTGGCCTTTCCCGTTGACAAAGCTCGCGCACAAAAAGACAGGAGAATCCATCTCACGCCGGTGACGGGTGAAGATCCCTTTGTTCCAGGAAGAGTACTGGTTAAGTTTCGTTCAAACATTGGCTTGGACCAGGCGCGTCAGATTGTTGCCGCGCTCGGCGCGAGAGAAGCTGATGAGTTGCCGGCGACCGGCGTCTTAGTTTTGGATCTGCCCGAGCAAGCTGACGAGGCTGCCTTTGCAAATGCCCTTCAGCGCCGACCGGAGGTAGAGTTTGCTGAGTTGGATCGCATTTTGAAACCCGCCGACGTCACGCCGAACGATCCCTGGTTCACAAACTGGGAGGGCCACTTACGCCGCATCCAAGCACCCACAGCGTGGTCCACTACAGTAGGAAGCAGTAATGTCGTGATTGCGATCCTGGATACAGGGGTTGATGCAAACCATGAGGATCTCGCCGGCAAGATCGTTCCCGGTTGGAACACATATAACAACAACTCCAGTACCACGGATGTATCAGGCCACGGGACCGCTGTGGCTGGCACTGCTGCTGCCGCAAGTAATAACGGCGTTGGGGTCGCTTCCGTATGCTGGTCGTGCAGGATAATGCCTATGCGCGTATCGGATATGACTGGTTACGCCACCTATTCCTCTATAGCTAGTGGTTTGACTTGGGCCGCCGATCACGGCGCACGTGTGGCGAACATTAGTTATATAGTTTCCGATAGTTCTGCAGTAACTTCGGCCGCGCAGTACTTCCAAGGCAAAGGAGGCGTGGTTACTTCTTCTGCGGGAAACTACAGCACTTTTAGTAATTCTTTGGATAACCCATATATTCTAACCGTCAGTGCAACAGATCAATTTGACGTCATCTACTCATATTCCAACACCGGAAAGAATATCGATGTGGCTGCACCGGGCGATTCTTTTAGCACCCAGATGGGTGGGGGTTATGTTTCAACAGGTGGAACATCGTATTCAGCACCGATAGTAGCAGGTGTGGCGGCCCTGGTTATGTCGGTCAACCCTCAACTCTCAGGGGATCAGGTACAGAATATCGTTAAGCAGTCGGCAGACGATTTAGGCGCAGCGGGATGGGACCCGATTTATGGAAGCGGTCGAGTAAATGCCGCACGTGCCGTGAGTATGGCCGGAGGTGGTGGGACAACAATAGACACGATCCCCCCGACAATTGGTTTTGTGTATCCCAATAACGGTATGGATGTTTCCGGAGTTTTCATGGTCCAAATCTCAGCTAACGACAACACGGGAGTGAGTGCTGTTAGTTTTTCGGTGGATGGATCTTTGGTGGGAACCACTGCGGTAAGTCCATACACATTTCAGTGGGACTCAACGCTGGTTGCAAATGGTCCACACACGTTTTCCGCCCGAGCGAGTGACCTTGTGGGCAATAGTTCAACGACATCCATTACTGTAAACGTAAACAATGCAATCGTCGACACTACGCCTCCGTCCATTACCATCTCGTCCCCCACTAACGGGAGCAAGGTTTCGGTTAACGTGCCTGTCTATGTCAATGCATCGGATAACGTGAATGTTGTTAGAGTGGAACTGTATGCGGATGGCGTTCTCGTCTCGGCTTCGAATTCAGCTCCTTTCACGACAAAGTGGAATACAAGAAAGGTCGCTGCAGGCGCTCATACGCTTCAATGCAGAGCTTATGATGCGGTTGGTAACACAGGTAATTCTCAAACGGTGATCGTCTACAAATAGATACGTCCACATGTCTAAAAAGAATCAGGCGAGGAGTCTTTCTCCTCGCCTGAGTTCTTTGATAGTGCGTGGGCAAGTCAGCTCGTCGTTACGGGCACGAAGGTATGGTTACATTCGCTGGATAAGTAAACGATAGATTCGAATCGATAGTATCGTTTACGACACCACATTGCCCCGCTGATCCTTGCACAAAGTTTTGATCGTTGTTCGCTCTATCGAGAGCATTCTTGAGTGCCTCCTGATACGCGCGATACGGGCTTCCGGAGAGAACGCTGCCGTGCAAACCCAGTTCAGTGTTTGCGAGACCCATAACAGTGCAAACAGTTTTGAAGTCACTCGGGCCGCCGGTGCCAGGAGCGTAGATTATGGCGCTGCCGTTGACCTTGCCGTTCAGGACATTGAGCTCCATCGCCGTCAGTTGCGCTGAAAGCATGTAAGCCATGTTCGTCGCTGTGGCGCTAAGTAACCAAGTCCGGAATGCTGCGTAAGTTCCTGGGTCAAAGTTGTTTCCAGCACCGTCCCGAAGGTTGAGACCCACAAGCCAAGCCAAGTCGCTCGCTGGAAGACCGGCGCCGCAAACCGAAACGTTGCCAGTATTGGTGTTGACCAAAGCTTGGCCGTTTTTATTGGACCAGAAACCTAGAGTTAGACCTCCACCAGGTCCCAGGCAGACATTGCCGAAATCGATTTCAGCAGTGCCAGGTACTGGGACGCTCTTCGATTGAATCGAAGCGTTCGTATGAACCCACGTGTGGTTCGGATCCGCAATTTCGCCTTCTTCAGCCGTATAACAGGAGGGTGCCAGGACCACTATGCTGACAGGAGTGTCTTTCGTTTCGAAAATCGTATCGAACGTCGCTTGCAGACCGACGTGAGTTTCCCATCCGGTGATGGGCGTGTCTGTAGCATCAAAGATCCCATTGGCATTGCCGTCGTAGAACTTAAGCACTTTTAGCAAACCTTGAGGTGGGAATGGGTTTTCTTGCACCTTAAAGTTATCGGTTTTGCTGCTGTTGTTATCAAACGTCGAAACTGTGCTAACCCACACTTTGTACTCGCCACCAGGGTTGTCCGTAGTGCAGTATCCCGGTTGTCCCGGAGTGCATTGATCCCCCGCGGTTATCAGAATCGCGGATAATTGGTAGCAACTCTGGAACTCACCACCTGCGACGACAACGGGCGTCTCATTTCCACTGCCGACGCTACTGCCGAGAACGTTGCCGTCCGGAGTCGTCACTTGTATGTAATACGATCCGTCAGGAAGTCCAGCTGCTCCGGGGTGAGCAGGTCCACCATCAACATAAACCGCGTCTTTGCTTTGGTAGATATTCAGATCAACGCCTGTGCATCCCGCGTCCGTTGTGAAAATAGCGCCTGGTAGTGGGGCCATGAGCGCCACAGAGGTAATCATCGCACCTATTAATAGGGCGCTGACTGTAATGAAGGTGAGACGAAACTTACTCGTCTTTAGCTTCTTCTTCTTTATGCTCGTGTAAGTCATTTACTAGCTCCTTTTTGCACCGGTGTTTCTCCGGTTGGTTAGAACCCAAATCCACCGGAGTAACCGGGCGGGGCTTGGGGGGTTGAGGGACCGAAATCGGATCCTTGAGGCGGGCACTCTGTGGGAGTACTTTTTCCGATTTCAGCGTTCAAACGACTATCGTAGGGCGTAAAAAATCCCGAAGCGGTAAGCGGCTACCGCCTCAACTGTTTAGAGTGCGAATAGCCAAACCCTACTGGGTCGCTCAAACAGTTACGCTATTAAGCCATTTCGATTATGAGTTTGTTGCAACTTGGTAGCAACGGAGGTCTTTGCCCATTTTTCTGGCAGTTATATGTCATTTTCTGAGTGAGATCGGTGGCAGGATACTGCCAAGGTTTCGGTTAAGTCTTTCGCCGCCGCCGGTGTACGGACCGATGCAAGTTACCCGGCCACCCTATTCCGGTATCTTCGCGAGCTTGTTGCTGAACGCATAAATCACAAGCTCAAGTCGATCGGATACGCCGAGCTTGGAATAAACTGAACTGAGGTGATGTGTCACAGTGGTTGGACTGATGAAGAGCCGTTCTGCAATTTGTCTGTTTTTGAGTCCCTCAGCTATCAGAGCGATCACCTGTCGCTCTCGTTCGGTGAGAGACGAGATTCTCTTCGTTTGTGGATCGGGTGTGCTCTTGTCCTGACTGGATATTTGCCACAGTAGATTTCCGAGAGTCAAACGATCGAGCCACGCTTCACCTTTGTAAACTTTTTCGATCGCTTTGAGCAGAAGCTCGGCAGCATTTTCCTTTAGCACCACGCCCATTGCGCCCATTTGGGCCGCCTTTTGGTGTGTTTCGGAATCGCGAAGACCCGTCAATACTAGAATGCGAGCAGTCTTTGTAGCGTCGCGAAGTTGAGGAATGAACGACAGTGCACTGTAGCCGCCTAATTCCAAATTTAGAATTACCAAATCAAGCGTTTCACGGCCGACAATGTCGATCGCTTCGGAACGCGTGCTCGCCATCGCAACCACTTTGGTGCCGGGATGATTCTCGATGAGCATGCGCAGGCCTTCGCGCACGATCAGTTGATCGTCAACTATAAGAATTCGAATTTGTATCGGTGCGGGCTGCATTTACTGTGAGGGCTTCGGTTTGATTATGGAGACGGCGGCAGCAGGCGGCAACGGAGGTTTTTGCCGATTTATATGGCAGAATCCTGCTAAACCCGATTGACAGGATTACAAGATTAACGGGATTAACAGGATGATCACTTGGGAATCTTGGCGAGGCCGTGGCGAAAGGCGTAAATGATCAGTTCGAGGCGGTCGGAGACCTCGAGCTTTGAAAAAACCGAGCTGAGGTGGTGCGTGACGGTGGTTTCGCTAATGAACAATCTCTCGCCTACCTGTTTGTTCTTGAGACCTTCGCCAATGAGTGCGATTACCTCGCGTTCACGGTCTGTCAGCGACTCGATCTTGCTGACTTCAGGATCGACTATCGTTGGCTTGTTGAACTCCTGGATCATGCTGCCCATCATCGATCGTTCGATCCATACCTCTCCTTCATTGACTTTCAAAATCGCTTTCAAAAGCTGATCGGCAGCATGTTCCTTTAACACGATTCCCATTGCGCCGCGACGTATTGCGCGACGATGCGCGTCTGGATTTTGCACGCCCGTCAACACCAGCACGCGAGAATCCGGACTCGCCTCGCAGAGTTCAGGCAGAAACGACAATCCGTCATCGTCACCGAGCACGAGATCGAGAATGATCACGTCGGGCCGCTCACTATCCGCGCGTTCAAGCGCTTCGACTCTATTACCAGCCTGGGCCACCACCTTCATACGCTGATCGTGCTCAATCAACATACGCAAACCACTGCGGATGACGACGTGATCGTCAACAATCATGATCGTAATCGGTCGACTGCTCATAGCGGTATCCCCACACTAACTACAGTGTAGTCTTTGTCATCGACAAACACCTGTGTATCTCCTCCGAGCGAAGCTGCTCGTTCTGCAATCGAATGCGGCCTGAACGTGAGAACGCCGTCGTGACCGTCGGCGCGCTCTGTCTCCGGGTTTGCACGCGGTCTGCTGTTTTTGATCTGCAACAACAACGAACTCTCTTTGCACGATATCTCCACGCGTGCGTCGCGACAAAAAGCGTGACGTCTGACGTTGCTGAGACCTTCGGCGACAATCTGAAACAACTCGGCTGCCAGTCGATCATTCACCTTTACTTTGCCAGAAGCCTCGACATCGACCTTGATCCCTGTAACTTTCGAGAATCGTTCGGCGTATCGTTCGATCGCCGGCAAGAGAATATCCGTTCGCTCTTCAGTCGCGCGCAGTCCCCAAACGAATCGTCGTAGCTCGGCGAGTTCGTGATTGGTTAATTCCAGAAGCTCCTGCACATTTTCGCGAATGCCGCTATATCCTGCTTCCAATTTCTGGTCCAACGCCGAAAGGCCGAATTGCAGACCGAGATACGGTTGGATCACGCTGTCGTGAATGTCGTGCGCGATGCGCCGGCGTTCCTGTTCGGCTGCGTCAGAAGCGAGATTGTCGATGAGCCGGATGTTTTCCATAACCGGCGTGACGTGGTCCATCAACTGCAACACGAAATCCATGTCAGGACTATCTACGCGGTTTGGACCATCGATGATGTAAAGACGGCCAACGGCCTGATGGCGATAATAAACGGGCACCGACAGGTATCTTTGTGCTTCGAGCATGCCGCCGAGTTTGTCGCCGCTGATCGAGTTGGTTTCAGCAAATACGCGCGCCTTTACGTCAAACAGTCTCGTCTGCGATGAACCATTCTTCCGATAGATGACGGCGTAGTCGAGTGACGGGGAGAGAAACTGCGCCGCAGCTTCGTGTCCGATTTCCGGTGGCGCCGATCTGCTGGCATGGATACCACGCGCGACGCGATACATCTGGTAGCTATCTACGTCGCCTGGTTTGCCGGGGATCACGAGCATGCATGCCTCGGCGTCGTAGAAAGCGCGAATGCTCTCGAGGATAGCTTTGATGGTCCGGTCGATGCCGAATCGCGGATTGGAAAAGACCGTCACGTCCTTCAGTAATTTGAGACGATTCTTCAGTTGCGTGTGATAACCACCCCAGCGCGCGATGATGTAACCAAAAATTAGCAGTCCGATCGGCGCCAGCAACAGGCGATTCAGATCGATTGGAGCATCTGACGTCAGCACACCGATGATCGTGTAGATGGCCGCGGACGCGAGTGTCAGTCTTAGTCCATCGCTGAGACCCCGACTGAACGACGCCACGATGATGGAAAAGAAAAAGAAGTAATAAAAGAGACTGTTTGTGTCGCTGGTAAAAGCGATCAGCGGGACATACCAAACGAGGTCGAGCCAGGGAATCAGTTTGTGTGCGACGACAGGATTGCGGCGAATGGAGAGGTGATAAATCAGCAGGCCGTATAGTGAATAGAGAACGAGCGCGATGTAAGTCGGTATGGCCCAGTGAAGCGATCTGATCGGTTCGATGAGGACGACGAGCAGTGCCGACGTGCCCAGTACCACCCGCATGCCCGCGATCAGTCGAAGATCGATCCACTGTTCTGACAGCGGGTCGGCGGCAGGTAGCGTTTTTCTGGTCAGTTCCTGGTTCAACTTTCCTTCAGCTTCTGCAGCGTTTGCCAGATGCGGTCGGCTTCTTCGCCGAAAAGGACGACCTCGTTCTGGCGCTGATCGAGATCCAGGCCCAATCGCGCTTTGCCTTCGGCCATACTGCGAAAATGCGCGCTCGTGATGTGATCGACGTGGACCAGAAATCGACCGCCTTCGGGATGCTCGAATTCGATGAATTTCATCGCTGCTCTCCTCAAAAGAGTGGACAACAACCGCAAGCCTTAACGAGCGTAAGATCTCGGTGATCTGTTTCCGATGTGGATGTGAGGTCCGGTCGCCACGCCGGGAACCGGGCCGCGAAAGACCAAAAATGGGATCGACTCAGCGCGCAAAAACTCAATTAGCGCGCGGCCTTCAACGCTGTCAGGATGCAGGCCAACGTCCATACCGTTGCGATGGTCCAAGCCCCAGCGAGTGTGCAACTCCGACTGTCCAAATGCAGACAGCGGCAATGGGCGTTTGAATTTTGAAACGAAGAACTCTTCGACCTTTGTTGCATCTGCAAGCCGCCACTTCCGTGTGCTTTCAGAAGGTCCGTTCGATTCGTCGGCCGGTGGCTTGGGATGTTCGATGCGAACAACCCGCTCGCGGTCGAGAAACGTCGACATGTTCCCGCGCTTGTACCAGTAGCCGTCCGCCGTTTCGCTTACCTCGTCGACCAGCAACGGATCACCCCCGCGGAGGACAATCGTTACTTGAGTTTTCTCCTCTGTGGCTTGCCCGTAGACACACGAAAAGCTCACCGCCAAAATCAGTAAGCAAAGCGTGATTCTTGGAAACATTTCTTATTGCCACAAAAAAGCACAAAAAACACAAAGAAAGCATCGTGCCTTATGTGCCTTTTTGTGGCTTAACCGCTTGTGCCTCTTTGTGGCCTAACTCTTCGGCGCGAAGTAACCGATGCGCGTTTGCGGGTAGTAGGCCGGATTCACTGTCTCCACGCGCACGCGCCGGAAACTTCCATCGCGCGACTTGTTCAGCGGCGTGAAATAGAGCGCGTATTGATGTCGCAACTCGTCGGCAACTTCGGCGTACGTCGATTCGAGCGCATCAAAAGAACGTGGTACGTACAGCCGGCCACCCGTCGCCTTCGCAAGTCGCTCCAGATTGTCTTCACTCTGGTCTAACGCCTGTAATCCGAGGCGCAAGCGATCGATCTCGACTTGATTAAACTTGATCGACGCCTCGGTTCCACCGAGTAACGTGTCGAGCTCAGCTCGCTTAGTGGCCCGCGAGATCTCGGTGTTGCTGACGATGTAAACCGCGACTTGCGCCTTGAGCAGCGACTGCAACGCGGCATCAGGGGTCGTCGTTCCTTGCCCGTTGTCGATGCCGTCAGACAAGACAATCACTGCGCGGCGCGATTTGGTAACTGGTCCAAACTGTTCTCGTGAAGCAAGCAACAACGCATCGTTGAAGCGTGTAAACATGCCCGGCTCGATGCGATTCAAAGCGCGTTGAAATTGAAAACGACTCTTGGTCCAGTCCTGTAAGAGCTGCACGCGATCGTCAAACTTGATCAGGCTGAGACGATCGTCCTCGGCGAGCCGCGCGGCAAATCCCTGTGCGGCACGACGAAAGTCATCGAGATTGTTCGCCACCGATGACGAAGCGTCGACCATCAGCACCACATCAACCGGCACCTGGCGGAGCTCGAGGTCACTCAGCGGCTGCAAACTGTTATCTTCAAAGACGCGAAAATCGGTGCGCGTAAGATCATTTACGAGCCGTCCATTCGAATCGCGCACAGTGACCGGAAACATGACTTCGGTGGTATCAACCGAGACGACGTCGCCTGGGCTGACTTCCTGTTCTTTTTCGGGCTGTTTCTTGAGAGCGGGAACAGGTGGAGGCGCTCCCATTGTTTCAAGTGAGGTTGGCTGAGCAGGAGTCGCGCTCGGCTTTGGCTTAGGTGTAGTTCGCTGAGTCGTTTTGCGTTGTGCGCTGGCGATAGAAAACAAAAGTGCTGCACACAGAAGGAGTGTAAACCAACTAAATCCAGCTTGTTCTCTCATATGGTTTTCATTAGGAGAAACAGGTCAGGAAGAGGGGCTTGCCCCCGCTGATGGAAGAGCGGGGGCAAGCCACCCTTCCTAACTTGTTCTTTCCTTACTTATCCTCGCCCATCGCGGCCTTCATCGCGTCTATCACCTTATCGCTGACGCGACGCTTGCGCAGCGCTTCCAACTTGTCCGCGGCCAGATCAAATTCCACTGGCGACTGCTCGATGCGGCGAATGATCGTCCCTTCTGAAAATCCTGCCTCCACCAATTCGACAATCGAATCGTTGGTCAGGCTCTTGGTCTTTTCGAGTTTTGTAGATGTGCCACCAGCTTCACTCGGTGGTTTCAGAATTCGCACCGTCGCACTGCCCGACAATTGACTGTCGCCCGAAGCAGCACCGTTGCCAGTGCGGCTGCGGTTGCTTTGCCTGGCGCCAGTGCTCGAACCGAAGATGTTCGTCGACCCGTCGGAAGTCTTCGTATCACCGGTTTTTGGATCGAGTTTCGAATTGAAGAAAGGATCGTTGCCCCACGACTCGTCATCGGTAGGCACCTCATTGCCTTCCTGTCGAGCGAGCATGGCGACAATGATATTTTCGCTGACGCCGGCGCGTTTGAGCTGAATCATGCGATCGGGGGAGAGATCGAAGTTCGGAATACGCGATGCAATGATCAGTATGACCGTTTTATCTTTGAAGCCGGCCTTGACGAGCTTGACAACCTCAGCATTCGTCAATGGACCATCAGTCGATTTGTTTTGAGTGCCTTGAGTGCTTTGCGCGCTTGCGCCGACCGCGTACGCGCCAAGCAAACAAAAAGTGATTAGTGTTGTGGGGAAAAAATGTTTCATCGCTCACCCCCTTAGCGTTCGGGATCCGGCATATTGTTTTCACCTGGCTGCCGGCCCATCAGTCCGTAGCGTTTTCCAATCGTTTTAACGTAGTCGCGGGTCTCTCGATAGGGAGGGACGTTACGACCATACTTGAGCACCGCGCCTTCTCCGGCATTATAACTCGCAAGCACCAGATTGACTTTCCCTTCGAACATGTCCATTAGCTCGCGTAAGTATTGCGTGCCACCCCGGATGTTCTCAGCCGCGTCAAAAGGCCTCCGGACGCCAAGACGCCGTGCCGTTCCGGGCATCAGTTGCATCAAGCCCAGCGCTCCTTTTGGACTGACCGCGCGCGTGTGGAAGCGCGACTCCCTCTCAATCACTAAAAAGACCAAATAAGGGTCAATTCCGAAACGTGCGCCATTGGCCTTGATTAGCTGGTCAAGTAGGGCGTTTCCTGACGTCCAATCAGTGCTGCGACGGCTCCCGCCGTCCGCCGAGCTTGGAGTTTCATATTCGATACGCGCAATCCGCTCTTTATCGAGGAAAATCGAGACGTGATTGCGTGTGTACCAGGCACCGTCAGGCGCTTCCTGAACTTCGTCAACGCGAAACTTCGCCCCGTCAACCAAATGGATCCACACCTTTAACGGCTGTGAGGCGTCAGTCTTCGTCGTTTTAGCGACCTCGGCCGGATTCGGTTTGGGTTGTTCGAAGATCGGTTTGACTGATTTAACTGCCTGCGGAACTCGCTGAGTAATGTTGCCTTTGCGATACCAGATTTCGTCGCCTTGTTTCCAAACTTCGTCGGCCTCAAAGGTGTAACCATCGGCGAGCGTGATGATGTTGCCGGTAACTTTCGGCGCCTGGGTGGGGGTCTTATCCTGCGCGTGTCCGACTGTGGCGGACAGCGAACACAGCAAGAGAACCAACGTAATCTGTTTCCACTGTCCGCACATTATTAACTGCTTGTCTTACCCGTGTAATCGATGGCTGAACTGCATCACTTCGGGCGCGAATCCATGCGCCGTGCCGAAGTAGTTGCCCCAGGCTAAATCGACCAACTCGGTAGTCAGCTTTAATTCACGTCCTTCGAAGAGACAGATGTCGTTGACCTTGTTCAGCAGGTCACGAGGTTCACATCCCTTCATGATCCGATCCTCGTCAGAATAGCGTTTGAGAATGTGCCGTAAGCACTCCTCGTCAATCGCAACACCACGAGCCTTCGCGGTGCGTTTGAATATCTCCGTATACGCCGGCGGCGTCGGTGGTTCAACGCGTGCGCGATAACCCATGCGACGCAGAAATGCTTCGTCCACGAGATCCCGTTCGTCGAGGTTCGTGGAGAAGACGACGAGCTGCTCGAAAGGCACTTCGATCTTCTTGCCGCTGTGTAGCGTGAGAAAATCGACGCGTCGCTCGAGCGGCAGGATCCAGCGATTCAAGAGATCCTGCGGCGCCACTCGCTGGCGACCAAAGTCGTCGATGACCAGTGTGCCACCGTTTGACTTGACCTGGAAAGGCGCTTCGTAAAACCTCGCGGTCTCTGAAAACGCAAGATCGGTGTTCTCGAGCGTCAGTTCTCCACCAACGATGATCAGTGGTCTCTCGATCTCGATCCAGCGACGATCGTGTTCGATAACAGACGTGCGCTCGGGGACCGGACGATGAGAGTGAGCATCGAAGATGCGAATGATGTTTCCGTCAACTTCGATTGCGTACGGGATCCAGATTGAGCCATACAGCGCCGCATTCATTCTCTCAGAGACCGCGGTCTTTCCGGTTCCTGGCAGGCCAGTAAGAAAGAGCGACGATCGCGAGTTGATGACGCAGCCGAGTGTCTGCAACAACGAATCCGGCAACACGAGATCCTTGAAAGCATTGCGAACCGTTTCGATCGACGCGGGCTTTGAAGGCACCGCCTGAAGCCGCATCATGAATGCGTAATCAGAGAGCGAAACGGGCGCTGGTCCAAGGTAGCCGCTTTGTGCCTGTAGTCGCGCAACGCGTTCCCAGCCGTGATCGAGCATTGCGTAACGAGTGGAGCCCACTGCGTTTTGCAAGCGCATTTCGATCAGCTTCTCGCGATACAGGTGATACAGCAGTTCTTCTGTAAGGACGCGCGGCAAGTGAAGCCTGTCGGCGACAGCCGTGGTACTCGGCTCGGGAAGCATGGCAACGTGCTTGAGGGCCAGGTCACAGAGAAACTGTTCGTGAATCCCGGAATCGGCCAACTCCTCCAGCATAGGTGGACCCAAGCCTTCGATTTCTGAACGGCTCAATATGCTAAGGTTTCCCATAAGAATTTGATCCTTTAGTTAGCTTTTGCACGAAAAGTCTGCTTTTAGCCTGCGTAGCTGGCGCTTGGTTTTAGCCTGCGTAGCAAGCGTTTGGTTTTAGCCTGCGGAGCAGGCGTAAGCATAAAGCCTGGGGTGGAGCGAGGCTTTGCGAGCGAAACCCCAGGAACTGGAAGCAATGGAATTTCGAGCCCATGAAATGGGCGGCAGTCCGTGCGCTGCAATTTTGTTTGGCAATTTCGCCGCATTGTTCTGTCGCCCGCATTCGCGGGCTTGAATTTTTCTTTCCACGTTGACCTGGGGTTTCGCTCGCAAAGCCTCGCTCCACCCCAGGCTTTATGCTTATGCCTGCTCCACAGGCTAGGCTTGCGCCTGCTCCGCAGGCTCTAAATCGGAACAGGACCTATTTCGCTGCTGCTGTCGCGCGAACTGCCACGAGAGCTGTGTTGGCTTCCGCCGCGAGCTGGTCGTTGCCAGTTCGCTTGTAGAGAACTACCAGTCGTAAAAGAATTTCTGCCGTTGCCGGATGCAGTGTGCGAGCTTGCTCGAGATGCTTGATCGCGGTTTTGTCGTAGCCCATCGCCTGAGAGCGATTTGCGACGTTCATGTGTCCTTCATAATCGCCGACCGCGCGCAGAAAACAATCGTAAGCATCGTCAAACTTCGCGCGTTGCGCCTGGACCAGACCGAGGTTGTTCCAGTAGCGCTGCACTGCCGGCGCCGCTTTGACTGCTCGTTTCAAATACTTCGCAGCCTTGTCGTAGTCACCATTCTTGTAATGCAGGTAACCGAGGTTATTGAGATACTCTGCATTGTGCTCGTCAGCTTTGAGTGCCTTCTCAAACGACTCGAACGCACGATCGCGCATTCCTTTCGCTTCGTACGCGACGCCGAGAAGATTGTAGGCTGCGTGCAACTTCGGATCGGTTGAAGCGGCAGTTGACAGACACGCAATTGCATCATTGACGTTGCCGCTGTCGAGCAACGTCCGTCCGCGCTCGAGATTTTCCTGCGCGCCGGCAAGACGCGGATCCACAGCCGGAGCGTTCTTAGCAGGCTGAGCGGCGGCGGCTGCGTCAGAACCACTCGTGCGCGCATCGATGACTTTCGCCGTCCCGACGCTCTCAAACTTCTTTACATCCTTTTGCGAGAGGCGTTGTGGCTTGTTGTCGTCCTTCCTGCCTACGCCAAACAAGCGTCCAATCGCTTTGAAGGGGAATTTCAAAACGCGCACAAAGGTGTTATCGCCTTTCGACTGGCTACTCTCCGCGTCCTTGGAAGTCGCATCGAGCATCGCAACTTCCTCGGGCGTCATGAGCACACCGTTGACTGAACGGATGGGCACCGCGCTGGTAACCAGTACGAGCGTGAGTAATGCGACGATTAATGAACGCTTCAACATAAGGAGATCCTCCTTGTTTAGAAATTGAGTCCCCCACCCAACATGTCAGAGATGTTGAGCAACGCCGGACCAAGAATGATGATGAACATCGTTGGGAAGAGCAGCGCTCCGAGTGGCAGCAACAGCTTGAAAGCCGCTTTCTGTGCTGCCTGTTCCGCGCGCTGACGACGCTTCGTGCGCAAACTGTCTGAATAGACTCTCACCGCGCGCGCGATCGACGTGCCGAAACGATCGGCCTGGATCAGCATGCCGACGAGACTGTTGAGATCTTCGACTCCCGATCGCTCGGCAAGATTTCTGAGAGCTTCACTGCGCTCGCGGCCCACGCGGATTTCCAGGTTGGCCAGCTCAAATTCCTTGCAGATGTCGGGGTGCACTGTTTTCAATTCGTCGCACACTTTCAGCATCGCGGCATTCAGGCCGAGTCCTGCTTCCATCGTGATCACCATGAGGTCGAGCGCATCGGCGAGTCCCCAGGTGATGCGAAGTTTGCGTTTGGCGACGAGACGATTGAGGATAAATCGCGGCTTAAGGAAACCGGCTGCGAAAGCACCTAATAAGGGAAGCGCTGCGTCGCTAAGCGGCTGCGCGGTCAGTGACCAGGAAAAGAGCACAAGCCCAGGCAGGATGATCATCAAGGTGAGCTGAGTCGCGCGATAGATCGAAGGCGCGGATGCCGAGCGAAAGCCGGCCTGCATCAGTTTCTTTTGCAGCTTTTTCGCGTCGGCAGCAGACGGTGGCACGAGACGATTGATTGGCTCAGCCATGCGAGCTGCCAGTGATTCCATGCTGTTGGGTTCAATGCTTTGAATCACGGCGCCGCGTGAATCGTCGAGTTCGTGCAGACGTTGGGCCGTCGCACTCACTGGCCGGAAGACAAGCCAGTAAACAGCCATTACGATGAATGCTATTGAAACGAAAGTGGAGACAACAATAATCATTAACATAATTTCACCTGCTTTCTCTGTGCCTCTGTGCCTCAGTGGTAAAAATTACCACTGAGGCACAGAGACACAGAGAAAAACTCAAATCCTTATCCTCATGATCTTCTGGACCATGAGCATGCCGAGCACTTGCATGATGGCTGCGAGAGCCAGCAACCAGTGTCCACGCGGATCTTTCCACATGACGTCCATGTAGCCCGGGTTCATGACCGACACGTAGATCGCGAGGAAAATTGGCAGCCCACAGAGTAACCATGCGGACCAGCGCGAGCTCAAGGTCATCGTCTTCAGGTCTTCCATGATGCGGAAACGTTCGCGAATCGTGTGGGCCACCTTCTCGAGCAGTTCCGAAAGATTGCCGCCAGTCTCTCTCTGAATCATGACGGCGGTGACGCACATACGCAGATCCAGTAGAGGCACACGCTCGACGAGATTCTCTAGCGCCAGTTTCAATGAAAGTCCGAGATTCTGTTCTTCGTAAGTCTTGCGGAACTCGCCCGCGATCGGCTCCGGCATCTCAGTAGCCACCATTTGCAGCGCTTCTGTGAAAGCGTGGCCGGCTGACAGCCCGCGACTCATTAAATCGAGAGCGTCCGGAAGTAATTGCAGAAACTTATTGAGACGCTTCTTACGTTTGGCGAGTATGTGGACGGTCGGCAACGCGGTAGCGATGATGGCGAAGAACGTCATCAGGAAATAAGACGAGCTGACCATCGAGACTGCCAGAAAGGCAAGCACACCCGCGGTCAGTGAGAACAGCACCAGCCGCATCACGGTGACTTCGGAGGCTGCCTGGTCGATGGTCTTTTTGAACTGCGTGGTGATATGCACTCCGAGGAGCACCCGATTCACCCACGGGATTTCGCTCAGCAGCTCGCGGCGCACCAATTGAACTTCAGCGTCCGAAGAGTGAACTGAAGCGCGGATCGCGTCGGCCAAACGCTCTCTCAACAGCTCGCGTTTCGTATCTGACGAGCGCGACGTGATGAGATAAAGCGCGTACACCAGGGCCAGGCATGCGAGAAAAACAAAGAAGGGAATTAATGACAGCATTTCTCTTAAACCTCCTCAAAGAACGACCGCGGTAGCTGCATACCGTACAGCTTGAGTCGCTCTGCAAAGCGCGGTCGCACGCCGGTGGGCCGGAATCGTCCGAGAACCTTCCCATCCTTGTCGACGCCCTTGCGATCGAAAATGAATACTTCCTGCATTGTGATGGTTTCGCCCTCCATACCCGTTATCTCGGAGATGGAGGTGATGCGACGTGTGCCGTCGGTGAGTCGCGCCACCTGGACCACCAGGTTGATGGCTGATGCGATCTGCTGTCGCATCGCGCGATCTGACAGTCGCATGCCGGTCATCTGAATCATGGTTTCGAGTCTCGCCAACGCATCGCGTGGCGTGTTGGCGTGAATCGTCGTCAACGAACCGTCGTGACCGGTGTTCATCGCCTGCAACATGTCGATCGCTTCTGCGCCGCGAACCTCACCAATGACAATGCGATCGGGACGCATACGCAGCGCGTTCTTGACCAGATCGCGCTGGCTGACTTCGCCCTTGCCCTCGATGTTGGGTGGACGCGTTTCCAAACGAACTACGTGTGGTTGTTGCAACTGCAACTCAGCCGAGTCTTCAATCGTGACGATGCGCTCGTTAGTGGGAATGTACGCGGAAAGTGCGTTCAGCAGAGTCGTCTTACCGGCGCCGGTACCTCCGGAAATCACGACGTTCAGCTTGGCGTTGACGCACATCTCAAACATCGACGCCATGTCGGGCGTCAATGCCTGGTTCTCGAGCAGACGCTGCATGCGCAGCGGCTCCGCGCCAAAGCGACGAATCGAGAGCACTGGACCATCGAGTGAGAGCGGCGGAATGATCGCGTTGACGCGCGAGCCGTCTTTCAAACGCGCATCGACCATCGGCGACGATTCATCGATGCGGCGGCCGACTGACGAAACGATGCGCTCGATCACGCGCATCAAGTGTTCGTTGTCTTTGAATTCGATGCTGGTACGTTCGAGTTTTCCACCACGCTCGATGTAGATGTTGTAGGGTGAGTTGACCAGGATGTCGGAGATGGATGGATCGGCGAGCAACTGTTCGAGCGGTCCGAGTCCGAACAGCTCGTGCCTGACTTCATGGATCAAACGCTCGCGCTCAACGGATGAGAGCGGCGTGTCTTCCTGGGCCAGAAGGCTCGAAGCAAGTCGTGCCACTTCTTCATGAAGCTGTTCCGGTTCGAGCTGGCCGAGCTTGGTCAGATCCATCCGGTTGATCAGCATCCGGTGGAGTCGTGACTTCATATCCTGAAAGCCTTGTTGATTACTGATTGCGTCGTCAGACAAAGCTCCAGTTATGCCGTTATCTCTGACTAGTCTTTCACGTAGTGCCATAAAAGTGTTCCCTGCTGGTTTCGTTGCCGGTTCTTGTTACCTTTTACTGCGCTTCTCCCAGGTTCACGCGTTCGAGCGCTGCGTTCAGACCCAAGTCCTGCATGCTTGTCGATTGCCGCTTAAACAGCGAATTGAACGGTCGCTTGCTGCTCGCGGCGGGCATCGTTTGTTCGATTTTGTCCGTGAACAGTTTGCTCGCAAGGTTGTGAAGATCCGTGGTCACGGTTGAGTTTGGCGCCGACTCGATCAGCGGTTGACCCAGGTTGATCGAGTTGACGGCCGCGCGGTAGTCGCTCTGGATGAAGGCAATCACTCGCTCGCCGAGAAAATCCTCGACCTGTTTCTGGTCCAGATCGATGTTCTTGCTCCAACGATTCACGACCAAACGCACTTTCTTGCGTGGATAGCCTAGTCGGTCGAATATCTCGAGCGCGCGGCGAGTGCTGCGAATCGCATGAATTTCGAGTGTCAACACGACGAGGATCTGATCCGCGTGGTCCAAAGCCGAGATGGTGACGGAATCGAAACTGTGGGGCGTGTCGATGATCACGTTGTCGTAACGTTGTCGCAGCAACTCGACGATTTCGTAAATGTGTTTCGGCTCGATGTCTTCAGCGCTCTCGGCCTTCGTCGGCGCGGCGAGTAACGAAACATTCTTCGAATGTGGGGTGATGTAACTTGCCAACAGCGCGTCGTCGAGACGTTCGCGGTTGTCGACTACATCCGCGAGAGAGAAGCGCGGTTTGAGTCCGAGCAATAATTCGAGATCACCTGACTGGAGATTCAGATCGACCAGCACTGTCGGGGTCTTCTGAAGCATCGCCAGATTCGCAGCGATCAATGTCGTGCCGCATCCACCTTTGCTCGAGAACACGGCGATCGCGCGGCCACGTTTCTTTGGCTCGTCGTCGGCATGTTGCGTTGCGAATTCAGCGGTTCGATCGATTACGGTAGTCAACTCGTCGTCATTGATCGGCAGGCGAATGAAGTCGCGTGCGCCGGTGCGCATGCTGCGCAGGATCATGTCGGGTGACGATTCTCTCGAAGCGCAGATTACTGCTGTCGCAGGACACTCGTGGACAATCCTCTGCACGAGCTTGAGGGCGGGTTCGCCCAAGTGGGTCAGATTGATGACGACCGCAGACGGACGCAGGCGGCAGGTTTCGGTAAACACTTGCTCCGCGTCGTCGCTGGTCATCAGGAGACTTGTGCCGGCGTGCGCTGCGAGCGCGCGGCTCAGGTCGCGAGAATCCGTTGCGTCTTTGCTAAGAACTATAAATGTTAACATTCGTTTCATTGCGAATAATCCCTGTGCTAACTAACCCTTTGTCCCAAATCCTATATATCTGGCGGAATAACGCCGGCGCTCTCTGCTGTTAGCACCGTTTTATACGGCGGCATTGTTAATTGCCGTCTGAAGAGTGGAATGCTGAGATTGAACCGGTAACCTGTGATCGTTACCGTGCAAGTACCGAGGTTCATCCCATACAAGAAACTTCCTGACCCGTTGTATTGGACCTGCACGTTCCCGGGAGTAAGTCCGTTTATTAAAGGAGGTCCAGTGGGGTCACAGGTAACCGGATCGATGTGGGTCTCGCCATAAACGACTACGTTTGTGACGCAGGGAGCACTCGAGGGATGGAGGACGGCATACCGTGCACCCCGGCGGGTGGCATCCGTCAGGGCGTTGTGCGTGTAGAGCAAGCGACCGAATTCAATGATCCCAAAGATGATCATGAAGAACAGTAAGGCCACCACCGCAAACTCTGCCATTGATGTTCCTTTTTGATCTTTGCCGTACTTCTTGTCACGCATAGTTCGGAGACCCTCGTAAGCAAACGACTACTGCAGCACGTAACGCATCGTTGTCCTCGGACTGATAGGAACCGCTAAGTTAAATGAAGAATGCAGGAGCGCACCAATATTGAATATTGGCCGGTAATTCAGTGGCGCTCCGCAACCGTCGGCCGTACGAGGAATTCGCACTGTCACAGTTTCTACGATTGGCGATCCGGTGGTTTCAATACAGACGTTGCTGGTCTCAATACCGGGTACCAGCCTGTCGTTCGCTGCGCAGTTCGCCAGCTTTCCACACCTAACGAGATTCTTTGCCTTATCCTTCTCCCCCGTCGTTAAAGGATGATTTGACAAGTAGCGGGTGGCTGAGCGCGTCGCTTTGGCCAGAGTTGTATAGGTCTCAAAATAGCGCCCAAACTCGCTCACTGCGGCCAGCAGAACCAGGAGGAGCGGCGCAAGAATGGCAAGTTCTGCCAAAGTGCCGCCGGCGTCATTGCGCGCGAAGAGCAGTAGCTTTTGGATTTTGATCTTTCTCAATTTCATAGTCTTAACGGTAGAGAACCGGAGTCACTACGTTTGTGATGGCACTGCCGCCCGGAGCAAGCCCGACTGCCGAGATGATGTCATCGCCAACGTATTCAGCGTAAATCTCGCCGTCGTTGCCATTCCCAACTTTCTTCTGAAGAAAGAAAGCGCCGAGTGAACCCACTGTCACAGTCGTGCGACCGTTGCCGTCGGTCCAACTGCTATAAGGAGTGATCGGCAGAATCAGAAGCCGGCGGCCGGCCGCAGGATCGTGCGATGGAGCCTGAAAATAAGTTGAGGTTGTATAGTCGTGCCACGTTATACCGTTAACACCGTTGGTCGCGATATTCGGATCGGGTGGATTATCAATCGGATTCAGGTCGCTGCTCGTGTATTCGTCAAAGCGTGTATTTATCCCCTGTCTGACTGGTCCAGCATTGATGCCCGGTTTAGTAGTGGGCTCAATCTCGTCTCCGGGATTTACCGGTGGACACTCAATACAATCATTTCCTCCAGCCAGGCGCTGTCTGATCCAGTCAGCATCACATGTCTGGTTTGGACAACACAGACCGTGATAGTTGCCCGGGGCGGGTCCGCCGGCCGGTTCGGCCCGAATCGTATACCTACAGTTTCTGCACAGTTGCTTGTCTGGATCGCAAGCTGTTCCGTCCGGATTGGGCAGTGGCCCACCAGCATTGCAGACGCCGGCCAGGTGAACGGGATTACCACTCGAATCGACACACGCCGCACCGAGGGTGCCACAGTCGATGACTGCTAATGGCCCAGGACAAAAATTGACGTTACCGGGTACCGAGAGTCCTGCAATCGCATGCGCATTAAGGTTTTGCTGAGTTCCCAGAATGGGCATTGCAAAAAAGATGGAAACGGGCACAGTGGGCGTCTGAACCTGAATAAATCGAATATTGGTAGGATCAGCAATCGCCTCTTCTTCGCTTATGTATGGACCATCCAAATTAATTGCGAACTTCACGAGGGCGCGCTGCTGCTCCAGGGTCTTTACATCGGCAAAATTCTTGTTGTCGAAGTTGTACTTATTGAGATTCATCACCTGGATTGCACGATCCGTCGCCGTGCTGATTCGAGATTCCATTGGAAGAGTCAACGCGGATGCACCGGCGAGCGCTGCTGCGTCCGCCGTATTTTGCAGCTCAGTCTTGGCGAGGTAGAGGTGGCTGAGATCGACACCAAGGCCCACAGCGAGGAATAGGAACAAAGCGGAAATGACTGAGTAGACAAGCACATTCCCGCGTTCGTTTTTTCTACGAGAGCGTTTTGTCCTGTTTGCTGGTCGCATAACTCTCTTTGAAACCCCCACTTGTCGATTGAGTCTCTCTAGTAATCAGGGGGTGGCAATCAGATCCACTGACCACCACCCTCTTTGAGGAAACTCACGCCAGTCGCATTTTCAAAAGTTCGGGCCTATGGCGTGAGCTTCGTGGCTGCGCCAGTCGGGGCCGCACTATCTGTCGTCTTTTTGTCTCCAGTTTTGGGTGCTGAAGTTTCAGGCGCCTTCTTCGGTGCTTCCTTGTTCACCGCCGGAACGGCAGTGCCGGAACCCGTCGAGAAACCACTCGTTCCCGAGATACCTTCACCCTTCGGTTCGATTCCGAGTGGCGAACCATTCTTCAGACCGTCGATACCACGCAGGTTGGGAAGGTCATCGCGGTTAACTGGCTTCACGAGATCCGCAGTTACGATGAACACCAACTCCGTCTCTTGCTTCTGGAACTGAGTCGACTTGAATAGGTTTCCAAGAATCGGAACGTCACCCAGAATCGGAACCTTCGAGAGGGAACGCGATTCACTGTTATCGAGCAGGCCGGCGAGCGCAAAGCTCTGACCATCGCGCAACTCGATGCCCGTGCGTGCGCGTCTCGTCCGGAGCGCTGGAATCACGAAACCCTGGAACCTCACGCCGTTGGCAAAGTCGATCGTCGAGACTTCAGGTTCGAGCTCCAGGCGAATGTGATCTTCGTCGATAATGGTTGGTTTAAAGTTCAAACGAACACCGTATTCCTTGAACTGAATGGTCACTGCGTTACCACCACTACCACCGCCTTGAATGATCGGAATCGGAAACTCGCCACCAGCGAGGAAACTTGCAGTCTGTCCGTCCATCGCAATCAGGTTTGGTTCGGCCAGGGCTCGCAGGGCGCCATTCGTTTGCATAGCCCGAATCATCGTGCTGGCATTACCACCCATCAGAAACACGTTCAGGGCGCTTGCGAAAGTGCTTTGCATAAGTCCATTTGTGACGGCACTGAGCGCACCTGGACCGCCACCACTAACAAACCCGCCCGCGCCGGGACTGCCTTGGTAGTCCCAGGTGGAGCCCAGCTCACGCAACTTATTGCGGCTAACTTCCGCAACGCGAATCTGAAGTTGGATCTGGCTGGCGTTCTTAACCGGCGAAGCGAGCATGTTGACAGTCTTAAAACCGGCGGCTTGGACCACGCTGTCAGCCTGGGTCACCGTTGCTAGATCGGTGACAGTGCCCGATAAGACGACGGATCCATTTGCCTGGCTCAAGCGAATATCGTCGCGTGGAAACAGAGCTCGGATTTGCGAGTCGATCAGCGAGAGGTTCGCGCGCACAAACACATCGAACACGATGAATTTGCTGTCGGATTTCTCCCAGGCAATGAAGTTGACTTGGCCAAACGCCTTGCCGTTCACGAGAACTTGATCTGGCCGGACCATGACGGCCTCGGCGATCTCCGGATTGGAGATTGAGAAGCGACCAATGGGCCGATCGAAATTGATCACGCGGGATTGGCCCACGAGCACGTTGATCGGAATGGCTTCCTTGACGTTGCTGTTGAAGGAAGCGTCGTAAGTGGTTTCCTGGGCGTAGATCGCGCTAACGACACCAAGGCCGAGGGTAATTACAACCGCCAACAGCGGCGTAATGAAATAAGTTCGTTTGGAATACTTAGCCAACATTTTTCAATTCTCCTTGAATGCGAAATCGGAGTTTCTGCCTTCATGTGCGTCAGTTTGTTCTTACGGAAAATCGACGGTCTTCTTCTTCGCGCCTTCGATCACTTCGACAGTGGGTCGCGGCGCGGGCGCCGGTGTATTCGCCTTCGCAGTGCCGAGTTCTCGAGCCACTGGTTTCGGGGGCGCGGAGCGACGGATAGGCGAAGACGGCGCGGGCTTCGCCGCAGCATTGGCTCCCGGATCCGGAGCGATCATCGCGCGCTCGCCGCTCAGCAAGGTCCTCTTATTAGCGCCTGCGGTTTGTTCGTCAGCCTGGTCCACTGAGTTGCGCATCACGAGTTGCAGCTTGCCTTCACTCGAGGCCAGCGCGAGTTTCTCGGCTTGCTCGGGAGTTACCTGAAGAGTGACAGCTCTGACAGCGCGTTCTGCTTCACGATCGTTCTTTGGCTTGTCGATGTTCTGACCGCTGGCCAGGACCTTGATGTTCTGGAGCACGATCTTCGAGATCATCTCTTCGTTACCGCTCCCCTTCGGTGGCGTAATAACAACCACGATGTCGACCAGCGTGCCTGGCATGATGAATCCGGATACGCCGACGACTTCGTTCACAGCGACGGTCATCGCGCGATATCCTTCTGGAATCATTGACGACAAACCGCCCGCAGCGCCGACAGGCGCGAGCTTGGCTTCGGTAATCGGATCGCGCGGCGAAATGGCGGAGATAACAACGCGACCAATAAGCTTGTCGTCGATGGTCGAGATTGCGCCTTCCGGAGTGACGTTCGCCGGGAACTGAGCGATGGTGAGTTGCTCAGGAATTATTCGTGAGCCTACCGGGATATCTACTTTAGCGACCACGACGTCGTTGAGACTGGTCTTAAAGGTTTGGGCATTTAAGAGATACTGTTTGACGGAGACCGCAGCGATCAGGCCGAAAGTTATCGCCGCCAACAGAGCAATGATTAAACGCTTATTCCGCATGATGTTTTATCTCCATTCCCTTTGAAACGTCGTCGTATGTGCGTGCGTCTCAAGGCTTCACAAATCAATTGAAAAATCCGACTACTTAAAAACGGCGACTGAAATCAAACTTCCAATCACGATTGCAACGCCGTAAGGAATCGTGTGCCTGCGATCGGGCGCCATTGTGAAACGAGGCATCTCCCAACCTGGAAGAAGCCCGACAAAGATTCGCAGGACACCGTGTAACGTCGTAAGAACCGTGCCCGCTCTCAGCATCGTGTAAAAGGCGAGCAATGCGCCGAGCATCACCACGACTACAAATGTGAGTGGCACGAGACTGACTCCGAGGACGGCTCCCACAGCGCCAAAAAGTTTTACGTCGCCTGCTCCCAACGCTCCGAAGATGTGCATCAGGAGCATCGGAAAGAAAGCAAGACCAAATCCCTCGAGGCTCGTGAGCGTTCCGTGAAAGCCACCGAAGGCGGTGTTAACGGAAATGCCCGCCAGCAAGGTTGCTAACACGAGCACATTCGGAATTCGCCTGTACCGCACGTCGTAATAAATGACGAAGATGGCGAGAGGGGCGAGTAGTATCAGTTTCATAGTCTCCTCGTAACACGATTACCGGTGGATCTACTTTTGCACTTCGTTGGCCACCGTACTCATCTTGATGTTCACGGCGGTACCAAGAACCCTATAGACCACGAGCGCGATCGCTACGAGGATGGCTACGCCGATTGCGTACTCTGCCAACTCCGCCCCTTGTTCGTCCTGAAGAAAATTGTTTATTGGTTTCACAAGCGCTCCGTCTAATAGAAGACTTTAAAAGCCCGTGACCATAACTTCGCGGGCTTTGCCACAGGTGACCAGGCAGGATCATGGTGTAAAGCTGCTCGCCGATGTGACCTTGGCGCCGGTGCCACTGTTTTGATCGTTGATCGCGTTACCTAGCGTGCTGTAGACAACTAAAGCTACGGCGACAAGAAGTGCCACAGCGACCGCGTATTCCGCGAGCTCAGCCCCTTGTTCGTCCAGTAAGAAACTTGAGAATCGTTTGAAGTTCATCACCATATCCTCGGGGGTTCAAATTTTTGAAAATCTGAATGAGGTGGGAGCTCCGAATGGCGGAGCTCCCTTTGCCTCCTAAGCCGGTTTTTACGGAAAGGTTGCGGTTTGCATTTTCGAGCCGGACGCTGAGTTGGATTGGTTAACCGAAGTGCCCAGCGTTTTGTAAACAACCAGGCCGATGGCTACGAGGAGGGCCACCGCGACGGCATACTCGGCCAATTCCGCGCCGGTCTCGTCTTTCAAAAAGCTCTTCAGCATGTCTTTCGTTCTCCTTGGTAAGATTTAGGGTTATTTAAGTCTCTGTTGACCCGGTTTTATTGCTTTGCTCCGAACCCCGAGACAACATGATCCCGGAGTGCAGGCGTCATCCCAGGAATCCTGAGCTGATCGCTTCCTGCCAATCACGGCAACACTTCGGGACTGTGCCGCACCAATCGCAACGGCTGTGCCGCGAAAAAGATCCAGTTAATTTGCGTCTTTGATCGGATTTGCCGAGCGGCTTAACTGCTCGCAGGCGAGCAGTTGCCTTAAAACGGCGCAGGAACTTAGGGCTTTTGGCCCCTCTTTGTGGCTGTTAACCCGGCACGTATGTTGCTCGGATGGACCAGTCTATGGTCGCTAGCTCAGTCGCAATTAACGCGCGGCAAATGGGCTGGCTGCGCGGGGTTTCGTTCGACACAATCTACATTTTTGGAATCCTCGGCGCTGCCCTCATTTCCGGCTGGTACGTCATAACAAACCCCGGCCTGTTCCCAGCGGTGTTTGTTCTGAACGGCTGGCTGCTCGGGTATCACCACGTCGTGTCGACGTTTACTCGACTCACGTTCGACAAAGAGAGCTTCAGCGAGCATAGATTCCTGGTCGTTTGGTTGCCGCTCATCGTACTCGCCGGCGTCGTGGTGGCATGGGCCATCCTGGGTTCGTGGGTTTTAACTTCGGCGTATCTTTATTGGCAATGGTGGCACTACACACGTCAGAGTTACGGCGTTTCGCGTATCTACAGGCGCAAGGCTTCTCTCCCCATCAACGACAGTCTTACGAAGCTGACGATTTACGCCGTGCCTGTATGGGGGATTCTCTATCGTTCCTATCAAGCGCCTGACAAGTATCTATTCACCGAGGTGAAGGTTCTTCCGATTCCATTCTGGCTTGTCGCCGCGACCGGAGCGTTTGCTCTGGCTGTGACTGTTTCCTGGATCAAAGAACAATTGCACGCCTACAGCGAAGGACGACTCGCTACGGCCCACACGCTTTACATGTGTTCGCATCTGACTGTGTTTGGCGCCGGCTATCTCTTTATCAGCGACATCAACTACGGCTGGCTGGTGCTGAACATCTGGCATAACTGCCAGTACATCCTCACTGTTTGGATGTTCAATAACAACCGGTTCAAAAACCAGATCGACACGCGTCACAAGTTTCTTTCGTACATTAGCCAGAGAAGGAACCTCGCGATTTATTTTGCGGTTTGTCTGGCAATCTCAACTGTCTTTTACAGCATGCTTGCGACAACGCTTGGATGGATTTCATCGCTGGCGATCTTCGGCTCGCTCCCGTTGTTCGCCATCGCTTATCAAGCGATCAACTTCCATCACTACGTGGTGGACGCGATTATCTGGAAAGTCAGGAAGAAAAGTCTGAGGCAAAATCTCGGAATCGCAAATTGAGTCGGGCCGATGAATGATGAGTAGCGCTACCTTAAATCTGGTCAGCTCGAAGCCGCAGCTCGTCGAAGAGGTTGCTCCGTTCAGGCTGGGTTATCGGCCCGCGCTAGATGGCGTGCGCGGCGCGGCCATTCTGTCGGTATTGGCTGTTCACACCCGTCACATTTTTGGTTGGCCTCTCTTGCAGGGTGGAAATATCGGCGTCGACATTTTCTTCGTCCTTAGTGGTTTTCTTATCACTACGTTGTTGGTTGAAGAATGGGATCACGCGGGCACGATAAGTCTAAAGAATTTTTACTGGCGGCGAGCCTTGCGACTCGTGCCTGCTTTACTACTCCTACTGGCCGTTCTGTATTACTTCGCCGATATTCTTTTGTTACCCACGGAGGCCGCTGATACGAGGCGAGCTGTCCCAGTTACTTTTGCCTATGCTTCCGATCTGGCGATGGCGTTCTTCAATCTACGGCTGGGTGCGTTGCAGCACACCTGGTCACTTGCGATCGAAGAACATTTCTATCTTCTCTGGCCCTTGCTCCTGTTTGCGGCTTTGAAGCTGGGCATCAGCCGGAAGCGACTCGTAATTGTCACATTGCTTCTAGCCGCTGCTTCTGCATTGCATCGAGCAACCTTACAACAACTCGGTGCTTTGCCTGTCAGGACCTATTACGGCATCGACACACGTGCAGACGCTTTGCTGATTGGCTGTGCTACGGGAATGTGTGTGAGCTGGGGATTAATTCGAGCTCGATCCTGGAGATCATTGTTGGCGCCGGCGTTGCTGTTTGTAATGGTTTGTTTGGTTGCGACCGATTACGCGAGTCCGTTTATGCACTTCGGCGGCTTTGCTGTGTTGGCATTCGCAACAGCAGTACTCTTGATCAATCTCATTCTCTCGCCGTCGAATCACCTCAGCGCCCTGCTCGAGTGTGGTCCGCTAGTCTGGCTCGGCCGCATCTCTTACGGCGTATATCTCTGGCATTATCCTGTCTTCAAAGCGACGAGTTTTCTACGAGCCGGCTGGCCATTAAAGCTCTGTGTCGCTCTCGCAGCTACTCTGATTGTGAGCTCTTTGTCTTATTATGTGTTAGAACGACCGGCCCTGTCGTTAAAGCGAAGGTTCGTGTCCGTGTAATCTGCGTAATCTGCGGATAGTGCTCGCTGGTGAGCAGTTGAGTCAAAACATGGCAGGGCATAAAACGCCTCGGGCAGAATAAACGTTCGCACAAAAGTATTTACGACCTCCTCTACTTGGGCATACACTTTGCAGATTGGGTGTTGGTTTTGTGTCTAAACCGCACTCACGAGGACGAAATGAAGCAGTGTCCACAATGTGGTGAGCATTTCGCTGACGACCAGAATTTCTGCGACTCTGACGGAACGACGCTGGTCGATGAGACCGTGTTGCTTCGCACTGCCTTGGGCACGCTGGAGGCGACGTCTCCGCAAACCCAAACGCAGGCCCGCCAAATTTGGCCCATCGTCACGATTGGCGTGCTTATCGGTATCATCATTTCTCTCAGCGCCTACGTGCTTGTCGTGATGCCCTTAGCAGAGCGAGCAGAAGAAAAAGGCAAACGGCCTGAAACTGCGAAGCTCAACTCCTCCGACAGATCGACACAAGCGGCCACGATCAGATCCGAGCCGCTGCCCGTTGCCAGTGCGGAGCCTTCGCCTGAAGCGAGTCCTTCAGAGACTGCGAGTCCCGCGCCCGCTACGGCTCAGGCTAATGAAGAAACTTCAGCGTCGCTCAACAACGGTCCAATCTCGACGAACGTGCACGAAGGTGAAAAGCGTGGACACACTCTCATCAAATTGAAGAGCGGAGTGTTAGTCGAAGCCGACGCTGCGTGGGCCGATCGAATGGGCATCTGGTACCGCCAAGGTGGGCTCGTGTCATACGTCGAGCGCGATCGCATTGAGTCGATCAGTGAACCGCCGCAGCCGAAGTCACCGTCTACGGACATAAATAAACCCTGATTTCGAAGTGGGTGATTTGTGAACATCGAACACGGATTTCTGAGCCGAAGAACCCTGAACTTTTTGCTTTTTATTTTCTTTGTTGGGCTAGGCCTGGTTCTGGTCACTTCTGATAAAGGCGTGTCTGGAGTCATGGAACAAATTGGCGCGCTTGTCACGAGACTCTTTGGCCAATAGATAAGCGCGCCATCAATTTATCCCACGCGTAATACCAACCTTTAACACGGAGTTTGCTGAGATCCCAACCTAAACTACCGCGTCCTCAGGGAGACCACGCCTTCGTCTCCTGCAATCCATGAACAAGACTCTCAGAACAATCTTCGGAGTGTACGTCTTTTCCTACGCCTTCTTCTTTGCGACGATGCCGCTGAGCGATGGAGACTTTTGGTGGCACCTCAAGACTGGCGAGTACATCATCCACACTCATTCAATCCCAAAAACGGATTTCTATTCTTTCACGAATTATGGCAAGACCTGGGTTGCACACGAATGGCTGTCAGAGACGATCTTCTACGCGATCTACTCCATCTCAGGATTCAAAGCACTAATCATCATCTTTGCAGTTCTCACGGCTTTGGCTTTCTGGATTGCCTTCAAGCGCTCGGAAAGTCATCCGCTTATTGGTGGATCTGCAACACTGGTCGGCGTTTGGGCCGTCCTGCCGACGATTGGGGTGAGGCCACGTGTTTTTACGTTGCTGCTGGCCAGTGTTTACCTCGCACTGCTTGGTCGTTATGTTCGAGGGAAGGAAGGTCGTTACATCTGGTGGTTAGTTCCTTTAATGGCGCTTTGGGTGAACCTGCACGGCGGCTTCTTAATTGGCTTTGTTCTGATTGGATTAACTATAGTTGGCATACCTCTCGACGCCTGGAGCAAGCGTGAAGCCCTCAACTCGTCGTGGCCGCAGGTCAAGACTCTGTGTCTTGTATTGGCTGGCTGTCTTCTCGCCGGATTGTTGAATCCTCACGGCATCTGGATCTACAAGTTTCCGTTTGAAATCTTTTTATCTCCGGTGCAGCAACAGGCGATAGTCGATTGGTTCTCGCCCGATTTTCATCAATCGGAAACAGTGCCGCTCATCCTTCTGATCTCCCTGACAATCGTGGCGCTCGCGCTTTCTCCGAAACGGGCACAACCGAGCCAGCTACTCCTCTTTCTCTCGACTTTATATATGACCCTCAAGTCGCAACGGCATGTGGCCATCCTCGCGTTGGTCGCAGTGCCGTTATTGGCGGATTACCTGCAAATCTGGGTTACCGCGAAGTCGAAAGGAAAACTATTCAGTCTAACCAATTCATCTTCCAGGCAGAACGTGAAGGCGCTCGTCTTTGGTGGGCTCGTTCTGCTTCCTTTGGTCGCGTTCGCGGCGAAGCTCAATTCCACTGTCTTCAATGAGCAGCGACAGGATTTACTTAAAGTTCCGCTGGCGGCAGTGGACCATCTGAAGAAAGCAAACCTCACCGGCAACACTTTTACAGATCCAAACATTTGGGGTGGCTACATTATTTGGGCTCTGCCCTCGAACCCTGTTTATATCGACGGCCGGATCGACATGTACGGCGATGATTTCGTCAAAGAATATCTAAACATCATTTGGGGCGGTGCGGACTGGCGGGAACCATTCGATCGTTATGGTGTCCGGATCGTTATCGTAAAGCCGGATTCCGCCCTCCGCCGAGAGCTTCTCGAGACTAAGGAATGGTCCCAGGTCTTTCAGGACGAGATGGCGGTTGTGTTCGTCCGCTCTTAACGAAATCGATGAAGATTTCTCATAAAAAAATTTTTGAGATTTATGTTCTTGCTTACGTGTTTTTCCTTGCCTCAAAGCCGCTGGATGACCCGGACTTTTGGTTTCACCTAAAAACTGGCGAGTACATTGTTCTCAACGGAATCATTCCAAGGACCGATCCCTTTTCATTTACTTACAAAGGCTATCCCTGGATTGCTCACGGATGGCTCTCCGGATTGATCTTCTACTGGATCCAGTCTCACCTTGGATACCGTGTTCTGATCTTCCTGTTTGCTGTCATTGTTACATTGGCCTTCTGGTTGGTGTTTCGTCGTTGCCAAGCACACCCGTTCATAGCGGGTGTCGCGGTGTTTCTCGGTGTCCTGGCTGTGTCAACCAACATTGGCGTGAGGCCACGTGTTTTTACTTTGGTTCTGGCAAGCATCTTTCTCTTCATCCTCGAAAACTATTCAGGTCGCGGCCAGGGAAGAACGATCTGGATTCTCATTCCATTGATGGCTCTTTGGGTAAATCTGCACGGTGGCTTTGTTGTTGGACTGGCGTTGATTGTTCTGACAATGATTGGCATCGCCGTTGATAAATGGTTCGGTGACGATGACCGTGCGCTTTGGCCACGATTGCGTGTCGTGGGACTGGTGCTGGGTGGTTGTTTGTTGGCGATCCCATTGAACCCCTATGGCGCGGCAATGTTTGCTGTTCCGCTTCGCGTGTTGCAGACGCCAATCTATAAAGAAGTGATTGTTGACTGGCTTTCACCAGACTTTCATCGTGCGGAACTATTTCCGTTCCTGCTCTTGTTTTTAATCACCACCGCTGCCCTTGCGCTCTCACCCGTCAGACCGAAGCCCAGCGAGTTGTTGCTTTTCCTGGCGACTCTTTATGTGTCTCTAAACTCGCAGCGCAATGTGTTGATATTCGCGTTAGTCGCAGTTCCACTCTTCGCCAATTATTCTCAACATTGGGTGGATTCGAACGCGCTTGGAAAGATTTTTCGTCAGGGCTCTTTATTTAGCGATCGTGCAAGCTTATTAAGTCTGGTGTTTCTGCTGCCGCTGATCCTCTTTGCGGTAAAACTAAAATCGACAGTTTACGGTGAGTGGCGGCAACAAACGATGGATGTACCTTTGAAAGCTGTCGAATACTTAAAGCAGAAACAAATTGTGGGAAATACTTTTGCGGATCCTAATATTTGGGCCAACTACTTGATTTGGACCATGCCATCGAATCCTGTTTTTATCGATGGGCGTGATGTGTACCCCGAGCAGTTCGTTAAAGAGTACTTTGATATTGTGGTTGGTCGAAGCGATTGGCGCGAGGCATTTGATCGCTACGGCGTGCAAGTGGTGATTGTCGCTCCGAAATCAGCGATTGCGCGAAAGATGAAGGATGTATCTGAATGGCAGGAAGTCTATCAAGATGAAATGACCATAGTGTTTTCAAGACGGAACGTTCGGTGAGGTCCGCGTGAAGATAACTGCTTGATTATCCTCGTAGACCACTTTCCAGTCGTTATGGTCATTTCTGAGAAGGCTTGCTAGTGCTGCATCGGGAGCTATAAGAACGGTATTGATGCCGTAACGGTCCAGGGAGCCGGCCCAATCGCCGACGCCGTCATAAGTCTTTATCGTTTCCGCAAAGAACTGATCGCCGTAAACATCAGCTCGACCGTCGATGTAAACGCGATACGTGGGATAGAGTCGATGAATCAAGTAACCTCCCCAACCATACTTATTGTAAATCGGAGCAGGAAGCCGCTGTGCCAGCATGAAATCAACGGCGGCTACTGGATTGCGAATCGTTTCATACGTTTTTTGGTTTCTGGCAAAATGCAAAATGCGAGAAGCTGCGAGAGCAGTCACTGTTATTAAGAGAACGAGGTTCAGTGCAAGCTTTCCAACTGTAGGTGCGATTTCAGCTCCATTGATCAATTTGTCCCAGCCACGACTCTTCAGGATTTCCCAAAGATGATTTGCAAATATCGGCGCGGCGATCAGCGCAAAGATTGGAATGTGTCGAACAGAACGCAGGGCGGCAAACGCAGTTACCAGAAAGAGGAATAACTCACCGGCACGTACTCGTTTCGGTGATGTTGCCAAAAGCGCAGCAGTACCTAGGAGAAACAGAGCGAATGGCAAATACATCAGCTTGTGAAAATCGGGCGAGGCCCATTCTTCTATAAGAGCTGCCATGGCAGGCGAAGTCAGTGTTTCATACGGATAGGTGAACATGCGAAAGCCGTTTGGGTTTAGGGGGACTATCGCTATGCAGATCAACAAACTTATCGCGAGTGGGAGCACGAGGCGTGGTGAACCGTCAAGCACAGCGCACACCATGTAAAGTCCGATGAGTGCGAGCCCCAGGGCAAAGCCTGCATGAAGATTCACCCACAACAGCATTATCGGCAGCAACCACCAGAGCAGCCGGCTGCGTTTCTCTCGCGAGAATCGCTCCAGTAGCGTGACGTAAATACTCGCGAGCAACCATGTGATCATCTGGGGCCTGACACCAAATAATGGAGACGATGATGCGGCGGCGAGAAGCACAGCGATCGAAGCGACATATGGGCGCCCTTCACAACGCCGATAGACCATCCACAAAGCTCCAACAATTACCAGACTGAAGGCGCATACTAGCCCTACCAGCCCCGCGAACTTGTAGACTCCATAAATCACTACTTCTGAAAGCCATTCGTGTGCGACCCACTCGGCCCCATTCTTAGTAAAAGAGAAATTGTCAGTATGTGGAATCGCGCCTGAGTCGACGATCAGTTCTCCCGCCGAGAGGTGCCACCAAAGGTCTGGATCGAGTGTCGTCGCCTGCCGCAGAGCGAGGACGAAAATCATTACCATCAGAACTATTGGAAAGACTCGTCGCAGCGTGAAGTATGAAGAAATTGTTCTCGTCGAGCGAAGCGACTGGTCCGTCATGAGTTGAACTTTATCTCACAGCCTCGATGTTTGCCATCATCAAAGTAAAGCAGGAGCGCGTGAGTTTTTTGGAGGGTGCATCAACGGCGAAAGCTTGGTAGTGATGCAGGTTGATTTTGGAATAACTACGCCGAAGGCGTTCGCTAATTTCAGCCCAGGGCTGGAGCGCAGCGACAACCCTGGGACACCAATGAGAACGGGGGGCAAAACGCTGAAAGCGTTCGCCAATAGCTGAACTCTTGCAGGGTTCAAAAAAATCTTTGACATTGTAATCCCAGGGCTGTCGCTGCGCTCCAACCCTGGGGCTGAAATTAGCGAACGCCTTCGGCGTTAGTTGCTCTTAATTCAAACTGCATCACTACGCGAAAGCTTTACAGGATTGACAAGATGTTTCAGGATGAACAGGATTCTTGTAAATCATGAAAACCCCTGTAAATCCTGTCTAAGTCTACGTAGATCTCTCGTCATGGAACCCAGACCCGCAAGCAATGAAAGAAGGTCAACAATAACAGGCTGAGCACGCCTACCTTAAATAACTTGTTCATTGCGTATGGTGACACACGCGGCGCCAGGCCGATGAAGATTGGAAAGGCGAGCAGTAAGTGCCGCGGCAATCCCATATAGGGACTACTGACCTGCATTCCGGTGTGATAGCCGAAAGAAAGAATTAATATAATCAACACATACACCCGATAGCTGTTCCGCAAATATCGCCATGCCAGTATGGTTATAGTTATCACCAGGGCGCCGATGAAGAGATCCGTGCTCGTAGGTACGTTAGGATCCTGCCAAAGTTTTACAAACGCAAGGTACAGAGCATGTAACGGAAACAAAAAGTCCTGCTCCGCCACAACTTGATGTGCTGAGCGTGAGATTAAGGTTGAATAGACCAACCCGTGGAAACTCGAGAGGTCAGGATAAGAATCCGCGAGCGCGAACGTTCGATAAAGGATCCAGAGAACGTAGGCTATCGGAATCAAAAGAAGACTGCTAAGAACCAGTGGCTTTCGTTCTCTCGCGGACCAAATTTCCATGGCCAGGGGCACCACCAGAAACAATCCTTGTTGCCTGGTTAAGGTAGCAAGCGCACCGCAGATACCTGCCAATAGCCAACGGCGTTTTCGAGCAAAATAAAACAGCAATACTGAAAAGAGTAGAAAGGTGCTTTCAGTGTAGGGCGCGTAGAAAACGTACGATACTGGAAACACCGCAAACAGAAGTGTTGCGCGCCAGGCTGGTTCATCTTCCAAATCAAGACGCGCCAGTCGATAAAAACAAAAGTACAAGCCAAGCGTAGCGAGTGTTGCGATAAGCAAAAGCGCGAAAAGCGGTGCACCTGTTAAATAGAAGATTGGCTTTGCTAATAGTGAAAGCAAAGGATGAAAAGAAGCTGAGCCGTCCTGCACACTGAAGCCGCGCGAGGTGGCCCAAATGTAATACTGCGCATCCCAACGAAACCAGGGTTCTGCCAGGATGCGGTTAAGCCAGGTGAGAAGTGGAAGGGATGGAGGCCATACGGGAATACTTAGCTCAGCAGGACTGAAGGTAACACCGAGCCGGCGAATTAGAATTGAAGGTACGAGCGCCACCGCGCTCGTCAGGACGCGCAACAGCAACCATAGACCTACGATTTTTTTACGTGGCTCGTGCAAGCAGGATTACCGTGCGCTCCTTGATCGTTTTGGGCACGATTAGCCACATCAAGCCAATGATAAAGAAAAAGGGCGGCCAACTTGCCAGAGGTGCATAGGAATGTGCCCCCGGATAAAAGCCGGGCAGGATAAGCATAATGAGTAGCATCCCCAGAAGTAGATCCGAAGTACGAAACTCGCGCCGGTTACCTATCCAGCAAAACGCGGGCAGCAGAGTAACCATATAGTGGATCCAGGAGATTGGTTGGAGAATGGTAGCCGCCGTCAGCATCACCATAAATCCTGCGTCAAAATCTTTTGCGCGTAGAGCTAAAACCAGTGAGTACGACAAGACGGCTAAGGACATCAAAACGCCGCCTGTTATGCCCAGCGCGCGGTAACCAACGCTCCAGGTTGAGAAGTTAAAAGGATCGAGTTTGTACTCCGCAAACACAGTCCCACCAACTCGAAAGTAGTAATCGAGAAGCGTTGCCTTTCCAACCAAACCTATCGCTAAACCGTTAGCCGCAATGAAGACAATCAACGCTGCGAGAGGAGCACGCCAACGACCTTTGATCAGTAAGAAAAGAGCAATAGGCCAGGCGTAGAGCTTGATCGCCATAACTATTCCCAGTAACAGGCCAGCTCTAAAATCATTGCCCGCCTTAAGAGCCAACCACGACAGAGTCAGCAATAGCAGTATTGGGATCATCAACTGACCCAGGTTGAGTTCTATATAAAGAGGAGTCCAACTAATGAATGCCAACACAAGTATCAGAACTGGAGTAGCAGCAGCTCGACTGCCGAAATGTCTTACTATCAGAACGATTGCGAGTGACAAACATACAAGCTCAAAGACCATCCAGGCGATCACTGCCCAGAAATAAGGCAGATAAGAAAACGGCAAGCCGATCACGGCAACGATCGGAGGATATGCTGAAACCTTAAGCCACCGATTCAGGCTGGGATCAAACCGAGCGGCCAGCTCTGGAATCGGTGCATAGAGATTCGCGCCGGCGCGCAAAGCGTGGCCCATTAAATAGGGTTGAGTGAAATCTTTGTGATAGAGGTATTTGGTAAAGAGGAGGCTTATCAGCCAGTAGCCGCTGACGGAACTGCATATGAACGTGCTAATGCCGAACAGAGTAAGGAGCTTACGGCGCGTTCCGAATCGATAATTCACAATTCACCTATTTTATTTGTAACGCTCGAACCTTACCGGCGCGTCAGCAACAACCAGGCGCCATACTTGCCGATCGGGAAAGTACTGAATTAATTGCAAGTCTTTGGTTGGATCCATGTGCCTGGCAAACACGACGGGAGAGCTATCAATATCGGCGGCATTATAGACCCACTCATCATCGAAATCTGCATCATGATTACTGGTGTATTCGACGAAGACCAGATGTCGTCCACCGCTTGCTTGTAGTTGATGGACCAGGCGCGAACGTGCGCTTTCACCGTTTGGATTACAACACCACAGGCCGAAACCTCGACCTTGAACCGGCGGAGGAAATGTTATGACCGCCACAACTGTCATTAGGATGATTACAGTTGGAACTGTGAGAAATACTGCGTAACGAGTTCGCGGAGATATAGAGCGCGAGAAACGAATGTGTCGCAGGCTCTGCAACATCAAAACGTAAATGATTCCAGTAAACGGCGCCGCATAATGAGCATGAAACCACGTCCCAACAAGAAAGCCTGGAACCGCAAACAGCGCGGTCAGGACCAGGAAGCGAATGCGACGGTCAAGCATTGCCCGAGGTAAAGCAATCAGCAGAACAGACAGAATTGGACCAATAAAAAACGCCCAGAACCTGGTCAGTTTTTCGGACATTAACTGTAAGTAGCCGCCGATAGACGATCGGGCTTTAACCGCTTGCAGAAAATAATGCACATAAAAATTCTTCATCACTTCATGTCGGTATTCGATATTGCCTGGATGAGTTTGCCAGAGAAACGCTTGAGCAAGTGCGTACTGTTGTTGATTCACTTTGTAAGGCAGCAAGGTGGGATCTCCTGTTACACGCCAGTTATAGAATCCCATTGCGCACACACCGATTATTAAGATGCACACGACGATGAGCCATTTAGCTGTGAGTAAATTGGTGAGCGGCGGTCTCGATTTCAGATACATGGTCAAACCGGCAAGTACCGCAGCGAAACATAGCAGTAGTCCTTCATAAGGTCTGCTATTGGCTAATATCAGAACTCCAAAACCAAGCGTCAGAAAGTAGACAACTGAAGCATTCTTTTTGACCAGCCGGGGAATCGAACCGAGCACCAGCAGTCCTCCAATTGCTGCCACACTCCCGCCCCAGTAACTATTCCCCCAATAACTGAAGAGTGCTATTCGAAGCACAGCAATAACTTCGCCAATTACAGCCCACCTGCCCGGCAACCAACCTTGCAACATCCAACAAAGAATTCCGCACATTAAAGCGGTGGATACCAACACGGCGAACCAGGCGTTGCCTCCAATGATCTTCCCTGCGGCAAGGACCAGCCCCTGGGCGGGTGGATACATGGATGCATAACTGGGCACGTGAATGATGTGAAAGCTTTCGAAGAATGGCCATTGCGGATGAGTGGGATTAGTCAGCCGGCCCATAGCAAACGTGTCCGCCGCTAGCAGGTAGCTGAACTCATCGTGAATCCGTGGTTGAGGAGATGGAAAAAAACTAAGGCAAGCAACCCTCAATACGATTGCAAGTATGACAATTCCAAACGCAGCAAGAAGAGGTTTTTTCTCAATTCGTGATAAGCCTCGTTCTAAACGCTTTGTTACGGATCTCGAATCGATCAGAAACGAGAAAAGAGTAAATGCTACTCCTGTAAGAATGATTTCAAGCAGGAATAACCGGTTCATTCGCTATGACAAGACTGATGGTTCATTAATGCAGTGACCGAACGGATGACCGTGCGTAAGATCTTGTTTGGCTCCTTCTTTTGCCCTAACCCTGAACCTTTTTTGCGATCCCGATCAGGCTGAGACCCTTCCATGGATAAAACCTGTCAATGCGGGTCAGTAAAGGCATCAGGATATCGACGGCCTTAAGTTGGAGTCGTGAAATTCGGTCTTTCTTGAGAAGTCTTCCATTCAACCACCAACCAGGAACGGAGATGCGATTGAAGTCGAAGATCTTCTCAATTTGAAAACCAGCAGCCACCAGAGACTGCTCCAGTTTCGCGCGTGTGTAGCGTTGCTTTCTACCCAGAGCTTTATCCAACTCTCCGAATAACTTCGGATTCTGCGCAACGAAGACGAGCGCTCTCCCGCCGGGCTGCAAAGTGGACCATACATTCTTCAAGACACCTTGATCGTCAACAACTCGGTCCAATACGTTCACCACCAGTGCGGTGTCGAACTTTTCCTGAAGACCATCGAAATGCTCGGGATCACCAGGATCCATGTGCAGTACTTGCAGGTAAGGTTTGCCGAATGAGAAAGACTGTAGATACCGCAAACAATGTGGATTGGAATCTGCCGCAACATAGAACTCGCGCGGAATAAACTGATTAGTGAGGGTGGCAATGCCGGCTCCGACTTCGAGTACGCGGTCACCAATAAAGGGTCTCAGAGTTTTTCCTATCCAGAAGTTCAGGCGTCGCGCGTGTTTCAATCCGGAAAGAATGCTCGAGCCGTATTCGTCTGCTGCGTACAGATCGTCGATGAACCAATGTCGAACCATTGACATAAGCGCGAGTACGCCATCGCTCGCCTTTATTTTCTTTCCTTCTTCGCGAGTGCGAGGTAAGTAACGAATGGGAACTTCAAAAACTCGCGCCCGACGCTTGGCTAACTTGAATGTAATCTCAACTTCAAAACGAAAGTCGTTACTGCGTAAGGGAATTGATTTGAGCAAGTCCGTTTTGATGGCCTTGTAGCAGGTTTCAAGGTCAGTAAGACTGAGATCGGTCAGCCAGTTGCTCGCGGAAGTCAGTATTTTATTGACAGTCGTGTGACGATGCATGAGGGCGCGGCGATAAGGAGCTGAAAGGTAACGCGAACCGAAAACAGCATCTGCACCTTCCTTCGCGAATGGAACCAGTAATGAGGGGATATCAGACGGGTCGTATTCCAAGTCGGCATCGTGAACAATACTAATGTCGCCGGTTGAATACTCGATTGCATTTCGAAGCGCTGCGCCTTTTCCCATGTTTTGTCGGTTGCGGAGCAACACTACGCGGTTATCATCAGCAGCCAACCGTTGCAGTATTTCCCACGTTCCATCGGTGCTTTGATCATCAACCACAATGACTTCGAGACTGCTGATCAATTTGTCTTCCAGCGCGAGGACTCTGCGAATGCTTGCTTCTACTACATGGCGTTCATTGAAAACCGGTACTAAAACGCTCAGCCTGAATGAGGTCAGCTCGGAGTCAGCAGTCTCCATTTGTCTAAGCGGAACAGAACGCGTTCGGCATGTTGACTTCAATTCTTCCAATTCACCGGTCCTGTGATCGGTCTTAACTGCTTCGCTTGCGGCGCTTCAGGACCAAAAATGCTGCGCCAATAACAATCACCACGATGGCCACCACGGTCACTGTGTCGAATTGCATCGGACTGCTCCTTCAATACAAGAATATATAAAGCTGCTCTATTATAAAAGACGCATCGCGGAAAGATTTCCTAAGCCTTCGGTGCCTCTTTGTCGTTAGTGCCTGATCTCCAACCGCTGAAAATTCGCCGGTGTTGAACTACTGTTCTGCTTCGCTTTCAAAGCCTCCGCATAGTGATAAATGACTCGATCTGTCACCGGCACGAGTCCAATCATTCCAGTGTCCTCTTTAACGACTGCTACAAACTCTTTGCTTCCCCGCACGACGGCATCATCGCCCTTTTTGAATCCCCAGACAATCGCGGCCGGGGCAGTGTAGGGAAAGATCAATGCCGACGTTGCCGCTGCTCCGACCGCAACCATGCCGGAGCGATTACCACCCTCTGCCGCCGCAGTCAGTTGCACCGGAATGCGTGTGCCATCGACGCCGATGATGGATTCCATCTGAAACGTGAGTGCGCCTCCGCGTCCCCAACTCTTCGCCTTCTCCGCTTTCACGATCCGCGCCCGCGCAATAGTTCCTCTGGGAATCGCCAGCACCCCGTCAATAAATACCGGACGGGTCACTGAGAATGCAATCGTGTTGTTTACCTTGAACTTTGCCGAAGACACCGGATAGAGCGTCTCCACTGTGACCGCAAGTCCGCGCGGTATTTTAATGCCTACGGTTTTAATCGGAGAATCTCCACTCGACGTGCCCGGCTCGGGAAGGTTTGCTGGTCCATTGGGAAGAACTGACATGAAGTGCAGCACGTTCTCGGGCACTCCCCGCCTTCTCAAATCGTCGAGAACCGGCGGAAACACGTCGAAGTTGCACCGGGATGTCATAATTTTCGCGATGATGAGGTGAGAGGTAATACCGCTGCGCACCATCTCCAGGATGTCGCCGTTTCGCAGGAGGCGTGTCGTGTGAGGTTGAGGTTTTTGGGTTTGGGCAAGCGTTGTGGGGGAGGTAAACAATAATACGGCAGCGACAACCAACCAGTGCTTCCATCTCATAATCGGACTCCTGGCGTGCGAGCAAACTTATGGGAGAGATATGGTTGGCAACCGACGTGCCGACATAAACCGCCGTAAACCCCGCGTAAACCGCCGTAAACTGAGGTATTTCAACAAGATTTGTTTGGTGAAGGTGAGCGCTCAAACTCAACTGCTCGCTAGCGAGCACTTCAACTCTGTGTCTCTGTGTTCTCTGTGGTTATTTCCTAAAAACACAGAGACACAGAGACACAGAGAATGTGTCGGGGCTGAGAAACTAGTGTGAACGGAGCTGGTGGCCGTCCAAATCTTCTTCCTGCAAGAACCTCACCGCCATCACGCCATACTGCTTGAGCCGGCGATAAAGCTTGCTGCGATCGATGCCAAGCGCGGCGGCGGCGCGCACCTGGTTACCACCAAATTGCTGCAAGACGGAAAGAATGTAGCGCTTCTCGATCTCCGCCAGTGGCACCGTGTCGTTCATGTAAGCCTGGAGCACTTGCCGGAAATCGTCCGCGCTCGGCTGCGGATGAACATTCAAAATCTCGGGTGGCAGATCTGCGATCCCCAGCTCGTCTTCCATCCCGATCGCCATCGCGTATTCGATCGTGTTTTCCAACTCACGAACGTTGCCGGGCCACGGATACTCGCACAGCGCGCGCATCGCTTCGTCAGTAAATCTTCTGAGCGGTTGGCCATTGCGTTCCGATTTGAAGTGCAGGAAGTGGTCCACCAACAGCATCACGTCTTCACCGCGCGTGCAAAGCTCAGGCACGTGCAGCGGAAGCACTCGCAAGCGGTAGTAAAGGTCTGGGCGAAAACGTCCTTCAGCTACCGCCTGCGCGAGATCGCAGTTCGTGGCGGAGATGATGCGCACGTCGATCGCGATGTTGGCGCGCGCGCCGATGCGGCGGACCGTTCGTTCCTGCAAAACACGGAGCAACTTGGCCTGCGCTGAAAGATTCAATGCATCGACTTCGTCGAGAAACAACGTACCGCCGGAAGCTTTCTCGAACAGACCACTGCGGTTTTCATGCGCGCCGGTGAAGGTGCCACGCTGGTGACCGAAGAGCTCAGCTTCGATTAAGGTTTCAGGGATGGCGGAGCAGTTGATATCGACAAAAGTATTGTCGCGTCTCGAACTCAGATCGTGGATTGCGCGTGCGGCGAGCTCTTTGCCGGTGCCGGTGGCGCCGGTGATGAGCACTGACGCATCAGTTGGCGCAACACGCTCGATGACCGAGAAGAGTTTTCTCATCACCGGCGATTTACCGATGAGAGTGGGAGTTTTGGAATTGCTTGTGGGGAGATTTATCTGCTGATCGACAGTTATCGTGTTGGACCTTCCCTGACTTCTTGCTGGGTGGGTAGACCAACCGTCGATAACGGTGGGAGTTGCTAGGGGCATTAATTCTAAACTCCTAAGGGTGAAATCCTCGTCAGTTTGTGGCTTGCAACGAGTCTCCGGGCGGGGGCCTTCAACCTCGGGAGCACTCCTTTCGAAACCAGAATTACAAAACACCTAAACGAGTTGATGTTCCGAATACTGAACCTCAAACAACGGAGCCATTGAACTAACCCTCATCTGCCTACACTTGGGCCAAAGGGGAGCCGGCGAGGGCGTACTGCTGTGGATTGAAAATATGGGGACCGAACGAGACCTTAACGGTTTTAGGTAAAGCTCAGGATGTTGCTAACTCGCACAGTCCACGTTGCTATTACCAGACATGTATATCCGAGTTCTCCATGGCAACTCATGGGCCATCAGTCAACGATGGTCCAATACTTCACAATTCCTATAGAATTGGCAATAAAAAATGTTGTTCATAGCTTCAACTGTCCAACATCTGGACGTGTGTTTCTAGACTTTGGACCGCGGATTACGCAGACCGTTCGACTGGAACACTCGGCCGATTACCCGTTTAATTCCTATGCTGAACAAAGAGGCGAGACACTATGCAGGCGATCGAGTTATTCGTCTGTGCGTTGTCGGACAGTAAAAAATGCTTGCTATCAGACTTTACATCTCGGCATTGACGCTTCTGTTTCTGTTGCTTGTCACCGTCGATCGCAGCCTGGGAATACTCGCAGGGATCGTGATCACCTGCGCCGTTATTTATCTGATTCTCGACGCTAGAACCGACCTGCAATCACGCAAGGCCGAGCTGCGGCTATTGAAAGAATTGGAAAAACAAATCTCTCTGCTCCCGCGCTAAACATGTATCTCTTCGTCATAAACGCCACAGTGAGCTTTTTGGCCGCAGTCCTGCTTCATGAGTTGGGCCATTACTTTGCAGCGCGCGCGTGCGCGGTTCCGATCAAGCAGATTGGATTTGGTTGGGGACCAAAGTTGTGCAACGTTCGCCTTAGCAAGGTTGATTGCCAACTTCGCTTATTGCCGATCGGCGCGTATGTGCAAATGGATATGGCTGCACTGCAACGCCGGCCGTTGTTGCAGCAGTTGTTTGTGCTCGGCGCAGGGATTGGAATGAACCTGTTGCTTTGTGCTCTGACTTGGGGATCGCTCTTTGGCGCACTCAATCTCGCGCTCGCGATCGGGAATTTGATCCCGTTGTATCAACTCGACGGATGGAAGAGCGGCATGGTTATTTGCCGGCGAATGTTTGGACGACCGAGTCCCTTAGTCGAGTGGATATTGACGCTCGGCGGCGGCGCGATTGCAGCGTCGATGATGGTGCGGGCATTTCTTAACGTCTGATGAACACATTTTTTGGAAACATCGATAGTCGCCGCCTCGCTCGTGCTTACGTCGCGCTGGCATTTGCGCAGGATGTGGCAAAAGGGTACGTCAACGAGCACAAGTCGTTGCATCCGCTGTTAACGGCGTTGGATGTGTCAGCTAAGTTAATGGAAGAAATTCTGGAAGAGGTCTTACCGGAGGAGGATTTTTTAGCCACGGATGACGCGGATTACACAGACTTAACTATGTAATCCGCCTTCATCCGTATTATCCGGGGCTTACATACCCATGCCGCTCATGCCGCCCATACCGCCTGGCATTGCGGGACTCTTTTCGTCCTCGGGAAGTTCCGAAACCATCGCTTCAGTTGTCAACATCAAGCCGGCGATTGAAGCTGCATTCTGAAGAGCCGTGCGCGTGACCTTCGCCGGATCGATAACACCAGCCTTGACGAGGTCTTCGTAGCCTTCAGTTGCTGCGTTGAAGCCGTAGTTCTCATTCTTCTCAGAACGAACTTTCTCAACTATGACTGCGCCTTCCTTGCCAGCGTTCTGCACGATCTGACGCAGCGGCTCTTCCAAAGCACGACGAACGATGTTGACGCCGATCTGCTCGTCAGGATCGCCCACGCCGTCCTTATTGACGTCAAACTTCTCGAGTGCCTTTGCCGCTCTTACCAGCGCGACGCCGCCACCCGGAACGATTCCTTCCTCAACCGCAGCGCGTGTCGCATGCATTGCATCCTCGACGCGTGCTTTCTTCTCTTTCATCTCGGTTTCGGTAGCAGCACCGACTTTGATCACTGCCACACCACCAACGAGCTTGGCGAGTCGCTCCTGAAGCTTCTCGCGGTCGTAGTCGGAAGTCGTGTCTTCGATCTGCGCGCGCAGAGTCTTGACGCGTCCCTCGATGTCCGACTGTTTGCCTGCGCCTTCGACGATCGTGGTGTTGTCCTTGTCAATCGTGATCTTCTTGGCACGGCCGAGATCTTCGAGCTTGACGTTCTCGAGCTTGATACCGAGATCTTCACTGATGACTTTACCGCCAGTGAGAATCGCGATGTCTTCGAGCATCGCCTTGCGACGATCGCCGAATCCCGGAGCCTTCACAGCAGCGATGTTCAGCGTGCCGCGCAGCTTGTTGACCACCAAAGTCGCCAACGCTTCGCCTTCAACGTCCTCAGCGATAATGAGCATCGGCTTGCCGAGCTTCGCGACCTGTTCGAGCAAGGGAAGCAGATCCTTCATCGAGCTGATCTTCTTCTCATTGATCAGGATCAGTGGATTCTCGAGCACTGCTTCCATGCGCTCCGGATCGGTGACGAAGTAGGGGCTGAGGTAACCGCGATCGAACTGCATTCCCTCGACCACCTCGAGCGACGTCTCCATCGTCTTCGATTCTTCGACGGTGATCACGCCGTCTTTGCCGACCTTGTTCATCGCCTCGGCGATGATGTTACCGATGGTCTGATCGCCGTTTGCTGAAACGGTGCCGACCTGCGCAATCGCATCTCCTTTGACTGGCTTGGAGAGTCGCTTGATCTCTTCAGTAGCGCGCTCGACAGCCTTGTCGATTCCGCGTTTGAGAGCCATCGGATTTGCACCGGCCGCAACTGTCTTCACGCCTTCGCGGAAGATCGCCTGGGCCAGAACAGTCGCGGTGGTCGTGCCGTCGCCGGCCACGTCGGAAGTCTTGGAGGCAACTTCACGAACCATCTGCGCGCCCATGTTTTCGAGCGCGTCTTTCAACTCAATCTCTTTCGCGACGGTGACGCCGTCTTTGGTGATTGTGGGTGAGCCAAACTTCTTGTCGATTACGACATTACGACCCTTTGGGCCGAGGGTGATCTTCACGGCGTCGGCGAGCTGATTAATGCCACGCAAAATCGCCGCCCGCGAGTCCTCACCATGAATAACTTGCTTTGCCATCTCTGTATCTTCTCCTGCTTAAATTGGAATCTTGTTTACTTGGCTTTCTTGGTGCCGCCAGTGGCTGCGCCTGCACGCTCGAGAATGCCGAGAATTTCGTCCTCGCGCATGATCAGAAACTCTTCACCGTCGATCTTGATCTCGGAGCCGCTGTATTTGCCAAAAAGAACACGATCGCCGGGCTTCACGTCGAGAGGCTGGCGGGTGCCGTCCTCTTTATATTTGCCTTCGCCGGCTGCGACGACCTCGCCCTCCTGGGGTTTTTCCTTGGCAGTGTCGGGAATGATGATGCCTCCCCGAATCTGCTCGCCCTCTTCAATTCGCTTCACGATGACGCGATCATGAAGAGGCCTGATGTTCGTTGCCATGACCCTGATCTCCTTTCAATCCTGCTGAAATTGGTAATTTGATTTATGAGAACACTCTAGCACTCTTAAACTGAGAGTGCCAAGAATAGAGCCACAAGAAGGGTCTTGTCAACTCAGGAAGTTGGCCACAAAGAGGCACAAGAATCACAAAATGAAGGAGGTGTTTACGCGCCCTTGGCCCGGTGCATGAGGGTTTTATTATTTGTACTTTTTGTGCCTTTTTGTGGCGATTCTTGGTTTTTGTAGGTGGCGACCCGTTTGGCGAGGGTGTTGCGATGGATGCCGAGGACGACCGCGGTTTTCGAGAGGTGCTGATTGTTCCTGGCGAGGGCCTTTTTAATATAGAGCTTCTCAAACTCGCTCAGCGCCTCATCCAGCAGGATGTTGCCGTCGAGCATTTCACTGATGAGGCTTTCAAGACGCGTGTGAATCAAAGCTCTTTTCCAGTCAGCAATCTATAGGCTTCTAAATAACGAGCAGTCGTGGCTGCGGCGATCTCGCTCGGAATCGCGGGTGCCGGCGGCTTCTTGTCCCAATCGAGTGTCTCGAGATAGTCGCGCACGAATTGTTTATCGAATGAAGGTTGTGAACGCCCGGGCTCGTATTCGTCGGCCGGCCAGAAGCGCGACGAGTCGGGAGTGAGCACTTCGTCAACCAGCAGAAGCCTGCCATTCTTGTCCAGTCCAAACTCAAATTTCGTATCGGCGATGATGATCCCGCGTGTGCGAGCGTAGTCGTGGGCTTCCGTGTAGAGACGCAGCGACGTATCTCGCAAAAGTGCCGTGTTCTCGTCGCCGATGATCTCGCGCACCTGATCCTCGGTGATGTTTTCGTCGTGGCCCTGTTCCGCTTTCGTTGAAGGCGTGAAGATCGCTTCGGGTAGTTTGGCCGACTCAGGCAAACCTTCCGGAAGCTTGTGACCACAAACAGATCCGGTGCGCAAATAATCTTTCCATCCCGAGCCGACGAGATAACCGCGCACGACACACTCCACGGGAAACACTTCAGCACGACGCACCAGCATCGATCTGCCGCGCAGCGTTTGCGCGTTATTTTGCACCGCGGGCGGCATCGCATCGACATTGCTTTCGATCAGGTGATTGGCGACGACGTGTTTCAGTTTCTCAAACCAAAACTCCGAAAGCGCGGTGAGCACTTCGCCTTTGCGTTCGATTGGCGTGGGAAGAACGCAGTCGAAAGCAGAGATGCGATCGGTAACAACGATGAGCAGGCTGTCGTCGTCGACAGCATAAACGTCGCGCACTTTACCGCGGCGAAGTAACTTCAGATCAGAGAGCGATGTTTGCAGCAGAGTAGCAGCACTCATGATTGATTAGTTTATTTAGAGGCAGTTTCGGATTTTGCTCGTGCGAAAATGCTTTGTCAAGAAAGAGGGTGATTTATGTGAGCCGCAGATGAACGCGGATGAACGCGGATTCTGATCCGCGTTCATCCGCGTTCATCTGCGGCTCACATTTAAGACGAGAGGGCTTCACATAGTCGACGAATTTGTGCAGCGTGATTGTGCGCGTGCTTTGCGTAGATCACTAGCCAGTCTTCTGTTGTGTAGCGGCCACTGTCGGTGTGAGTGCCGGCGCGTTTCCAATCGTCTTCAGTCATCAGATCGAAAAGCTGCATGGTCGTCTCGCGCGCGAGGCGAAAAGCTTCGAGAGCCGGAGCCATGTCACGCTCGTTGTAACGGAGCTTGATGGCAAACTGGTCCTGGTCGTAGCCCTGGATCAATGGATTGTCTTCGGCGAGAAGTTTTCGTAATCTTCCAGCCGAGAAGGTTTCACTATCGCCGAGGTGATGAACGATTTCGCGCGCGCTCCACTTGCCGGGAAGCGGATGCGCGCCCAAGCTATCGGCCGGAAAGCCGTCGAGCGCGTTTATAACTTCCTCATAACCGGCGGCATATTTGGCGATCAGATCTTTTCGTTCTTCGGGTGTCATCGGGCTTCATTCCTTCATTAATTATTACCGGGAAGAGCATAATGCCACTTTGGGCTTGAATGCGGAAGCGATTCTCCTGTACTATTCGCCAGAACCGAGATTGCGCCAGTTACCCCTTGGTGCTTGCCCTCTGAGCCTCCTGTCAGTTTCATTTCGACGACTAACTCCGATGGCTACAGCTACTGACAGACAAAAGACCAGCAAAGAAAACTTCGCCGTTCCCGATAACGGCGAACGTAAGGTTTCGCTGTTGGTCGTGGAAGACGACGAGAATATCTCGACTGCAATCAGCGAGTACTTCTCGCGCGCTGGGTATAACGTCAAGACTGTTGAAGATGGTCTAAACGGCGTGAAAGCAGCGCTGGACGATCCGCCTGACGCAGTTGTCCTTGACCTCATGCTGCCCAAAATGGACGGCTTGGCGGTTTGTAAGGAACTGCGGGAAAAGGTCGGATATTTGCCCATTTTGATGCTCACCGCCAAAGACGACGTCGTCGATAAGGTGCTGGGGCTGGAGATGGGCGCCGACGACTACATTACCAAGCCGTTTAGCCTGCGCGAACTCGAGGCCCGCATCAAGTCGGTGCTGCGGCGCACACGGAATGGCCCAGCCACCGAAGGTATGCGCGACGAAGCGCCCATCGTGCGGGGCCGGCTCAGGATCGATTCGGCTAAACGTGAAGTGACCATCGGGGATCGCCAGGTTGAACTGACGCCGAAAGAGTTTGATCTGCTGCGCCTGTTTGCGTCGAACCCGGGCCGCGTCTTTCCGCGCAAGTATTTGCTGGAGAAGATCTGGGACTATTCGTACGAAGGTTACGATCGGACGATTGACTCGCACATCAATCGCTTGCGAGCGAAGATCGAAGAGAATCCCGAAAACCCGCAGATGGTGCTGACCGTCTGGGGCATTGGCTACAAGTTCAGCGACGAGCAATAGGTCTTTTCGGTCCTACAGGTCCTATCGTTATAGGTCCTATAGGATGAATAGGACCTATTCGTGTGCCTCACACGCAAATTCCGTAGCTTTTCTCACCTGACTTATTGTATTCTTCGCCACAGTTTGTACAACATATGGGCTCGGCGTAGTCCCTTCCCCCGACGCTATTTGAAACTTGGAGGAGTCGAGAATGAATTGCATTGTGCGGCGGCTTCTGCCGGCTTTTCTGCTGTTGACTGCTGTGTTGACGATCAGTGCGCCAGCGCGAGCGCAGGGTGTAAACGCTTCAACGCGAGCAGCTATAACGGTCCTCGACAGCACGAAAGAGCAGGACGGACTTTTAGGCGCGGTGCGTCGCGTAAAAACTGAGACCGCAAAGATCGAGCTTAAGGACGGACGGCCCGTCGAAGGACCAACCCAACTCGTAGAAATCACCACCTACGGAGTCAAAGGAAATCGAATCGAAAACACCTCCTATCCCACCGGAGGTTCACTTGTCGGCAAAGAAGAATATAAGTACGACGAGCGCGGCAACATCACCGAGATGACTGTGCGCAACGACAGTGGCGCGATCCTCAGCCGCGAAGCGTACAGCTATGAGTTCGACAAGTTTGGTAACTGGACGAAGATGACCACTAGCCTGGTCGTCTTCGAAAACGGCGAGCTCAAGCGCGAGCCGGTTGAGGTTACCTACCGAACGCTGACCTACTATTTCGACGACAACGTCGCGAAGATAGTTGAGGAGCCGAAAGCTTCTACCGCACCAGTGGCTGTCGCACCCACGATTCCGGAGCCGGTTAGTGGACCGCAAGAGCAGGAAGTCCTGGATCTTGGTGCGTTTGCGGCTGGTAATTCGTCAGAATCAACTGGTGAGCCTCCGCGTTTATCCTTCAAATCCGTGGAATCCGTGGCTAAACCGGCCACGGATAACACGGAAAAGACGGATGACACGAATAAGGCGAATGTAAAACTTGCTGAGGGTCTCTTTCTTGCCGGGAAGGAGTTTCTGAAGTTAGAGAAGGATCGCGAGGCCATAAAGTCGTTCAAAGAGTCGATAAAACTCAATCCAAACGTCGCCGAGGCCTATTACGGTTTGGGCTACTGCAACTTCCGCCTTGGTCGATTCCGTGATGCTGCTGACGCCTTTAAGAAGGCCACTACCCTCGACCCACAGATGGCCAAGGCGCATTACGGACTGAGCCTCGCATATCAGGAACTGAACATGACGCAACAAGTGATCGGGGAGTACAGGATCCTGGAAAAGCTCGATCGCAGTCTGGCTAAGAAACTGGCGCAGACTTTTCCGCAAATCAACTTTTCGTGTCGCCTGGTCCAGGGTTGTCCGTAAGTAAGGAGCAATGATGCAGAACAATCGCTTTATCGTGTTGACCGGACACCTGAGCAACTATCCGCTGTCGGATCTGGTTGGAATACTTCGCCATCAGCGTAAGTCAGGACGGTTGCTGATCGAATATCCAAAAGGTCCGGCGATGTTTTTCTTTCAGGACGGCGAGCTGATCGATGCACGCATGAATGAGTTGACTGGCTTGCAGGCGATTTGCGTCGCGTTGGCCCAGCCGGAGTCGTCGTTCAATTTCAATCCACTGATCCAGAGCCCGCGCCGGACTATCGATGCCTCTTTACACCGCGCGGTTTCGGAACTATTTGGTTGTTGGGACGAGAGCGCGCTGCAAATCGAAACGACAGTGGCACCTGCGCCTGAAGTTTTAGCATTGCCTCCAGCGCCGCCGGTGCTGGTCCGGGAACGTTCGCTCCTCTTCGTCGCAGCCGCGGTCTTGATCGTGATTGGATTATCGACCGTGATAGCAATGACTGGCGCCTTCACGAACAATCAGCCGGCTGCTGCTGCATCGGTGCAACCCAGTCAGATCCAACCTGTCTCAGTCGCGGCACCCGCGGAAACGCCGGCTCATCATCAACCTCCAGCGACGGCGGTCGTTCCGAAAGTGAAGCGCGTGGCACCGGAACGCAAAGAGGAGAAACCAGCCCAAGCCGAATCGAAGCCCGAGCCGGACCAGTCGTCGCAGCCGATCAAGGTGGTCATGCAGATCGAGAACGGGCGTGTGTTGAAAGCGTCGATCGCGAACCACAAACCGGGCATGGACAGTTACGAAGCAATGGCGCTGCGAATCGCGCGTCAACGTCGTTATCCAGCAGCAACAACAGGCGGCGAAACTGTAACAATCAATATCAGTCGCTGAGAAAATTTCCCGCACAGGCGCATGAGCTGCAAGCGTACAGAACAAGTCAGGAAGGGTGGCTTGCCCCCGCTCTGGCAACAGCGGGGGCAAGCCACCCTTCCTGACTTGTTCTATCTCCAGGGATCTTCATCACTGAGGTAACCCGATGCTATTTCTCGAAAGCAAAGCTTTAAACCAAGCAGTCGACGTTAACGGCAGAACCAAACTCCTGCAGGAGCTGCAAGAGCGAAACATGTCGCCGCTGATCCGTTCGCACCGTGTTCGCTGTTTCGAAGACGTTTTGTTGAGCGCGGACCACGTCAAAGAGATGGAAGCGGCACTCGCGTCTTCGAACGAGTCGACACTTGAAGAACCGTTTATCCGTGGCGATCTATTTTGCTTCGAGGATTACATCCTGTTCCTCGTCTTCGACGATGGAGATGACCCTTCCGTCCGCGCCGGCATTGTTTACGAAGCGCGCACCCCCGAACCATTCCGCAAACTCGACGGCTTTTGCCAGGAAGTTCGCGGTATTCTGGTTTCGCACGCACAACAGATCGCAGGCTTGTTTCCGGAGTGGGAGACGAGTGCGCCCGCGATGGCACAGGGCTTCAGAACTTTTGTCGAACGGCAGGACGCCGATTCCCTCTACACCAGCCTCCGCAAAGAGACGATGAGCAAGCGCATTCTCGCCGCCTCAAAGCTGGAAGACGAAAGCGCGCGCGTTTTCCTGCGCACCGCGCGCAACGCGCATCAGGAAGGTTATGCCGCGAAACTTCTGACGGGCCACACTCAAACCGAAGAAGTTCCCATTCAACGACTCGAAGATGCCGGACTCGTCGAGCGCGAAGTGCAGATCAGTTGCCGCAAGACGGGCCACGCGCTGTTTCGCTTGCCGAACCCGCATGCGCTGGCAGTTGTAACCGTGAGCGACGCGACGTGCAGCGAGTGTGGCGCACCAGTGGCGGATGAGAATGTTGAAGAAGTGATCGCGCCGACGCAGTTGGCGTCGTCGTTGCTCGAAGACGGCTCGTGGCTGGTCAGTCGAATTCATTTTCTCTTGCGCGAAATGGGTGTGCCGGAAAGAGAGATTGCTGTTGGACCAGCCGAAGGAAATGGCTACGGGCAACTGATGGCGAACATCTGCGGCGAGTCGTTTTTGATCGTCACGCGCGATGGAGATCTGACGCCCGCGCTCGCTCGCTGGGTGGTCGATCTCGAGATCGATACTGAAGCTTCTCACTTGGTGATCGTCGCGACTGGACGAATTCATAAAGAGGCCGGAGTGTTGTTACAAAACCACTCGCGACGTCGCGTGAGTGGTGGTCAGGATTTCGAAATGATAATTGCCGACGATGCGGCGACTGCCGGGCGCGAGTTGGAAGCGGCGCTCGAGAGAGTGTCGCAAAGAGTGGTCGCCGAACAACTCTGCGTGTTGGATAACAGTCTCGGTTTTTCGGTAAGTCGTTTAGTGCTGACGAAGTTTCAGTTACTGCGAACGACGGCTCCGAAAGTCGCGGAGGTCGTGACCGAAAGTGAGCCGCCGTCCAGTGTAGTATCGGATGAACCGCCGAGTGAGCCGGCGTTCTCGCCGTCGAGCGCGCCGTTGATATTAGCCGCGCACGCGTCCGCGAACGGCGGCGAATTAGAGCCATGAAACAATTGAAGAGAGCGCCGGCGCGGCGCGCGGAAGATCAGCGATGGAGTAACGACATCGCTACTCTCCGGCGCGCGGCAGAAGAGTTGGTCCAACGCCGTATCTCGCGCTCTCCCTTCGAACAAACTGCGGAACTCTTAGACGATCCGTCAGCCGAAGTCAGACAAAAAGCAGTTCGCGATATTTACGAAATGGATCCCGATCGAGCCGCGACGCTCGTCAACGATGCGCTGCGCGATGGGTCATCCGAGGAACGTCGCCGGATCGGTAACGCGCTGGCCGATTCCGGATTGCTTTACGAAGCCATTAACGATCTGATGGCGGGAGATCACGAAAACTGCTACAGCGCGTTTTCATTATTGTTTCTGGTGGCGAAGGCTGGAGTAGTCGAGCCGCTCAGCACCGTTATCGAGAAAAACCCCAGCCTGGATCTAAGTCTCGCGATTATCAGACTGCTCGCCACAAGCGGCGAACCCGAAGTCGCTGCCACCTTGGAACGTCTCGCAGCTAACGAATCCCTCCCACCAGAGCTACGCTCCGCCGCCGCCGAATCAATCGATCGAAAACCTTGAGCCGCGGATGAACGCGGATGTACGCTGATCTTCTTTATCCGCGTCTATCCGCGTTCATCCGCGGCTAAATATTGTTACTATTCATCTATCCATGCGTTTCAAGCTTCAGTCTGACTACAAACCAAAGGGCGATCAGCCGACCGCCATCGATGCGCTCGTTCGTGGGCTGAACGACGGCGCCAAAGATCAGGTGCTGCTCGGCATCACCGGCAGCGGCAAGACGTTCACCATCGCCAGCGTCATCGAACGCACGCAGCGTTCGACACTCGTGCTCGCGCACAACAAAACACTCGCAGCCCAACTGTTCCAGGAGTTTCGTTCGCTCTTTCCGGAGAACGCAGTCGAATACTTCGTCTCCTACTACGACTACTATCAACCGGAAGCCTACGTTCCCGCCGCCGACGTCTACATCGAGAAGGAAGCGATCGTCAACGAAGAGATCGATCGTTTGAGAATGTCGGCAACGCGGGCGCTGTTTGAGCGTCGCGATGTAATCGTGGTTGCGAGCGTGTCGTGTATTTACGGTCTCGGCGATCCGGACGCGTATTACGGTCTGCTTTTCTTTGTCGAACCGGGTGCGCGTATGTCGCGCGACGTGCTGTTGCAGCGACTGGTCGAGCTACAGTACGAGCGTTCAGACATCAACTTCCAACGCGGAACTTTTCGCGTGCGTGGCGACGTGGTCGAGATCTTTCCGAGTTACCAGGATCAGGCATATCGCATTGAGTTGTGGGGCGACGAGATCGATTCGATCGCGACGATCGATCCTTTGCTTGGCGAAGTCATCGAGAAACACACGTCGCGCGTGCCGATCTATCCGAAGACTCACTACGTGATGTCGCGGCCGACGATTAAGCGCGCGATCAAAACGATTCGTGAGGAGCTCGAGTGGTGGGAGCCGAAGTTGATCCAGGAAGGCAAGCTGGTCGAAGCACAGCGGCTGCATCAACGCACGATGTTTGATCTGGAGATGATCAAGGAGATGGGTTTCTGCCGCGGTATCGAAAACTACTCGCGACACCTGACCGGCAAGAAACCGGGCGAGCCACCGCCGACGCTGCTCGACTATGTGCCGCGCGACACACTAATGATCATCGACGAGTCGCACCAGTCGATTCCACAGGTTCGTGGCATGTTCGAAGGCGACCAGTCGCGCAAGCGCACGCTGGTTGAGTACGGGTTCCGTCTGCCGTCGGCGTTAGATAACCGGCCGCTCAACTTCCACGAGTTTGAGTCACGCATCGGACAGACGATCTACGTTTCGGCGACGCCTGGTCCCTACGAGTTGACAAAGGCGAGTGGCGAAGTGGTCGAGCAGATCATTCGACCGACTGGGTTAATGGATCCGGAAGTTGAGGTGCATCCGGTTAAAGGTCAGATCGATCATCTGCTCGAAGAATGCCGGCAGCGTGCGGAACGACATGAGCGTGTGCTGGTGACGACTTTGACGAAGCGAATGGCGGAAGACCTGACGGAGTATTTCACGGAGGTCGGTGTTCGCGTTCGTTACCTGCATTCGGACATTGAAACGCTCGAGCGAATCAAGATCCTGCGCGATCTGCGGCGTGGTGAGTTTGACGTCCTGGTTGGGATCAACTTGCTGCGCGAAGGCCTCGATCTGCCGGAAGTTTCTTTGGTGGCGATACTCGATGCCGATAAAGAAGGTTTCTTGCGTTCCGAGCAATCGTTGATTCAGACGATGGGACGCGCGGCGCGCAATTCGCGCGGTAAGGCGATGCTTTACGCCGACCGCATGACTGCCTCGATGAAGCGCGCGATCGACGAGACGCAGAGAAGGCGTGCGATTCAGGAGGTTTTCAATCGCGAGAACGGCATCACGCCGCAAACGATCGTGAAGCCGATTGAGTCGACGTTGATCACGGCGTCGGAAGCGGATTACTTCAAGGTGCCGACCGAGATCGATGAGATTGAAGATTACTCGCCGGCAAATCTCGAAGCGACGATTGTGAGATTGGATGTGGAGATGCGCGCGGCGGCGAAGCGGTTTGAGTTTGAGAAAGCAGCGGAGTTGCGCGACCGCATTAAGGTACTTCGCGAGCGTGAGCTTCAGGTCATGTGAGACAGGATTAGTCCTGTATGCAAATAAAGTCGAATCCGGACGAGATCCAGTCATTTTTGTCCGACGCCAGTTTCATCCGTGATGGATACGCGGATCGCGTCGTTCTTGCTGAGAGCATCGAAGAGGTCTCTGAAACCCTTGCGGCTGCAAATCGAGATCGAACCCCGGTCACGGTTTCTGGTGCAGGCACGGGTACAGTCGGCGGGCGCGTCGCATTTGGCGGCATCGTCCTGGCCACCGATAAGTTGAATCACATAAAGAGCATAGTTCGCGAAGGCGCTGTGGTCGAAGCCGGCGTGATCTTGTCAGACCTGCAACGCGCAGTGGACCATGAAGGTCTGCTCTATCCACCAGATCCAACGGAGCGTGGCTGCTTCATCGGCGGAACTATCGCCACCAATGCATCCGGTGCACGCACCTTTAAATATGGCCCAACACGAAGCTACATCACACGGCTGACAGCAGTACTTGCATCCGGAGAAGTATTGGATCTGCGACGTGGCGACGTGCGCGCTGATGCTGGTGGCAGAATTCGACTCGGCAAAAGTCTCGACGTCCAGTTACCACACTATCGCATGCCGGCGACGCGCAAAAACGCGACTGGCTATTACGTCGCGCCGGAGATGGACGCGATCGATCTCTTCATCGGCAGCGAAGGCACGCTCGCAGTGATTTGCGAAGCGGAATTGAAACTACTACCCAAACCCGAAGGACTGCTAAGCGGTATCGTGTTTTTTGCGACTGAAGCAGACGTGCTCGCGCTCGTTGCAGACGCACGAAAGCAGGTTGACGCGCGTGCGATCGAGTCTTTCGACGAAGAGTCGCTGAGGTTTTTGCGCGAGAAGTATCCGACGATTCCGGACAACGCGGTCGGTGCCGTTTTCTTCGAGCACGAGACGAATGAGACTAACGAAGAAGCCGTGCTGAACGAGTGGATGGCTTTGTTGGGCCAGCATCACGCATTGTCTGATTCGTGGTTTGCGACGAACGAACAGGATCAGGCACGGCTGCGTGAGTTTCGTCATCAACTGCCGGTGCTGATGAACGAATGGTTCGCGCACTACAACCAGCGGAAGGTCTCGACAGACATGGCGGTGCCCGACGACGCGTTCGCAGGGATGTTTCGCTTCTATCGTGAGACCCTGCGCGTGAGTGGCCTGCGCTACACGATCTTCGGACACATCGGCGACAATCACGTTCACGTGAACATCCTTCCGCGCGACGACGCGGAAGGCGCACACGCGCGGGAGTTGTACGTTCGGTTTTTGAAGTATGCTGCCTCGGTGGGCGGCACGCTCTCAGCCGAGCACGGCGTTGGCAAACTAAAACGTGATTATCTGCGACTCTTCTACACCGACGATCAGCTACGTGAGATGGCGGCGTTAAAGAAGGCCTTCGACCCAAACGGGATCCTCGGTCGCGGTAACATTTTCTCTGAAGAATTCTTACCGCAAATAAGTTAGACTAATTTTTGTTCTTTTTTTGTGCCTCTTTGTGGCCATGCTACGTTTCACTACAGCCGGAGAATCACACGGACGATCGCTCGTCGCCATCGTTGAGGGCCTGCCCGCAGGTCTGCCCGTCGACCAGGGCGCGATCGATTACGAACTGCGCCGCCGTCAATTAGGCTACGGGCGCGGCGGCCGCATGAAGATCGAGCGCGATCACGCGGACATACTCACCGGCGTCCGTCATGGTCTAACCCTCGGTTCACCGATCACTTTATTGATCGAAAACAAAGATTGGCCCAACTGGACCGAGGTTATGGCCACAGAGCCTCGCGATCTCGCACCTGAAAAATCACGCCGCTTGAAACGGCCGCGTCCCGGCCATGCTGATCTCGCTGGCGGACTGAAGTATGACGTGCGGGATCTGCGCAACATCCTCGAACGTGCGTCAGCTCGCGAAACGACTGCACGCGTCGCTTGTGGCGCACTCGCGAAACAGTTATTGGCCGCGTTCGGAGTCGAAGTTCGCAGTCACGTAATCCAGCTCGGTGGCATTCCTGACACGGCGCTCGAGTTGAGCTGGAGCGAAATCGCCGCCATTCCCGATGATGCGCCTCTGCACTGCGCCGACAACGATGCGCAACAAAAAATGATGGAGCTGATCGACGAAACGCGAAAGAAAGGCGACACACTGGGCGGCGTCTTCGAAGTGGTTGCGCGCGGCGTCATTCCCGGGCTCGGTTCGCACACGTCGTGGGATCTCAAGCTCGATGGACTTCTTGCGCAGGGAGTGATGTCGATTCCGGCAGTAAAGGCGGTTGCGATCGGCGCCGGTGCTGAAGCCAGCAGCCTGCCGGGTTCGGAAGTGCACGACGAGATCGCGTACAACGCTGAGACCCGCGAGTTTATTCGCGAGACAAACCGCGCGGGAGGTCTCGAAGGCGGCATTACGAACGGCGAAGAGATTCGTGTGCGCGGCCACTTGAAACCACTCTCGACGTTGCGACGCTCGCTTCGTTCAGTTGACATCGACACGAAAGAAGAGGAAGCGGCGGCGTTTGAACGCTCTGATGTGACGGCGGTGCCGGCAGCGGGCGTGATTGGTGAATCGATGGTCGCGCTCGTCGTCGCCCGCGCGATGCGTGAGAAGTTTGGCGGCGACAGTCTGGGCGAGATGAAACGCAACTTCGATGGCTATCGAGAGCAGCTAAGAGGCTATTAGCCACAAAGAGGCACAAAACTCACAAAATGAAGAAAGACCCTTGAGTGCATAACTCATTTGTGCCTTTTGTGCTTCTTTGTGGCAAAATCCAGTTATGGCTTTACTCGAAATTGTAAAGTGGCCGGCGCCGGTGCTCGATATGCCCGCCGATCCGGTGACCGAGTTTGACGCCGACCTCGCGAAGCTCGTCACGAATATGTTTGAGACTATGTACGCGGCGCCTGGCGTCGGCCTGGCGGCCGTGCAGGTAGGTGTTCCGAAGCGGCTCTTCGTGATGGACTGTTCCGGTGGAAAAGATCCGGAGCAACGTGTTGTCCTTATTAATCCCGAGGTGCTGCGCGTCGAAGGGACGCAAAATGGCGAAGAAGGTTGTTTGTCGTTTCCCGGTATCTTCACTCCAGTCGAACGAAACCTGCGCGCGATCGTGCGTGCGCAGGATCTCAAGGGCGAGTGGTTTGAGCTTGACGGCATGGAGCTCACCGCTCGCTGCATGCTTCACGAGACTGACCACTGCGACGGCATAGTGTTTCTCGACAAAATGAGTGCTATCAAACGCGAGTTGGTGAAACGCAAGATCAAAAAACTACAGAAAGCCGGCAAGTGGGACTAATCCACAGATTACGCAGATTACAAAGATGGCAACAGAATTTCGGAATGAACCGCTTACAGATTTCAGCAAGGAAGAAAACGCGCAGGCAATGCGCGCGGCGATTCAGAAGGTCAGCGAACAGCTCGGGCGCGAGTATCCGCTCGTCATCGGTGGCGAACGCATCGCCACGGGTAACTTCCTCGACACTTTTAATCCCGCCAACCGCACACAGCTAGTCGGGCGTTTCAACAAAGCCACAAAAGAACTGGCGAATCAAGCGGTCGAAAAGGCCGCCGAAGCCTTTCACACCTGGCAGCACGTCGCTCCATCAGACCGTGCGGCGGTGTTGTTTCGCGTAGCGGAAATCATGCGCGAGCGCAAGCACGAGCTCTCGGCGTGGATGATTCACGAAGTTGCAAAGACGTGGCCCGAAGCTGATGGCGACACGGCCGAGGCGATCGACTTCTGCGAGTTCTACGCGCGCGAGATGCTGCGCTACGGCGGTGAACAACCGCTGGTCCATATACCCGGCGAACAAGGCGAGCTTCATTACATTCCGCTCGGAGTCGGCGCGGTTATTCCACCGTGGAATTTCCCGCTGGCGATCATGGCCGGGATGACGGTCGCTTCTGTCGTAACTGGCAACACGGTGGTTTTGAAGCCTTCGTCAGACGCGCCGACGATCGCGTTCAAGTTCTTCGAGATACTCGAAGAAGCTGGATTGCCGCCGGGCGTCGTGAACTTCATGACCGGCTCAGGCGCGGAGGTTGGCGACATCGTCGTCGATCATCCGAAGACTCGTTATATCGCCTTCACCGGATCGAAAGAAGTCGGACTCAGAATCAACGAGCGGGCGGCGAAAGTTCACGAAGGCCAGCTCTGGATCAAGCGAGTCGTGGCGGAAATGGGTGGCAAAGACGCGATCATCGTTGCCGATGATGCCAACCTCGAGGAGGCGGCGACAGGTGTGGTCCAATCGGCATTTGGATTTCAGGGACAGAAGTGTTCCGCGTGTTCGCGCGCCATCATCGACGCGCGCGTTTACGACACAATGCTCGACAAGATCGCCGACAAAACAGCAAAGCTCAAGCTCGACGATCCGACCAATCCGGCGACCACCGTCAGCGCGGTGATCAACGAAAAGGCGTTCAAAGCGATCAATTCCTACATCGAAAAAGGAAAGAGCGAAGGCGGACGCGTATTGATTGGCGGCGGTTCCGATGGCGAAAAGGGTTACTTCATCGAGCCGACAGTGATCGCGGATGTGAAACCCGGAGCGGCCATCGAACAGGAAGAGATCTTTGGTCCGGTGCTGGCTGTCATCAAGGCCGAGAATTATGACGAGGCGTTGAAGATTGCAAACGACACACAGTTTGGATTAACGGGCGCGGTCTACAGTTCAGACGAGGTTAAACTCCAGCGCGCGCGGCGAGAGTTTCACGTTGGGAATCTTTATCTGAACCGCAAGTGCACCGGCGCGCTGGTTGGCGTGCATCCGTTTGGCGGTTTCAACATGTCAGGCACAGATTCGAAGGCAGGCGGGCGCGATTACCTCTTGCTGTTCTTGCAGGCGAAGGTGGCGGCGGAGCGAGTTGGCGCCACGACGAGGAGAGCCGAAGCTGGAACGGCCACTGATTAGGAGGTATGACGCGGATAGTTTTCATGGGCACGCCTCACGCCGCTGTTCCCACCTTGCGACAGTGTCTTGCAGATGGTCATGAAGTGGTTGCCGTGTGGACGCAACCGGATCGACCGGCAGGACGCGGTCACAAATTAACTTTCTCTCCAGTTAAAGAGTTTGCGCTGTCACACGGACTTAGTGTGTTTCAACCGGCGCGCATCAAGAACGAAGAGTCAAAGCGGCTGTTTGCTTCGCACGATGCGGATGTCGCGGTTGTTGTCGCGTATGGTCGCATCTTGCCGGAAGAGTTTTTGCGCACGCCGCGACGAGGATGTATCAACGTTCACTTCTCACTCCTGCCGCGATATCGTGGCGCGGCGCCGGCGAACTGGGCCATCATGAATGGCGATACGGAAACCGGCGTCACGACAATGTTCATCGAGCCGACCCTCGACACAGGTCCGATTCTCCTGCAACAAAAAACTGAGATCGGTGAAACCGAAACGGCGCCCGAGTTGATGCAACGACTCGCAGAGATTGGCGCGGGATTACTCAGTGAAACTCTCGCTCGTTTTAATGATCTCACGCCGCAACCACAGAATAATGCGGAAGCGACGTTTGCCCCGATTCTGAAAAAAGAAGATGGACTGATCGACTGGTCGCAAGGCGCGGCGGCGATTGAACGTCGTGTTAGAGGCTTGCAGCCGTGGCCTAATGCTTTCACGAGCTACAACTCGAAAGGCATGATCGTATGGCGAGCGCAGCCGACTGTGTCGTCAAATACGAGCGCCTCGATGGGCGAGGTGATTGTCGCGCAGGGAGACGAGTTGGTTGTGAGTTGTGGTGAACAGACAGCCTTGCGTTTGATCGAAGTGCAGCCGGAAGCGCGGAAGAGAATGAAGTCGCGCGATTTTGTAAACGGTATGCATGTGAAAGTTGGCGATCGCTTTGGCTAAGTGTAAGGAAGTCTCACCGGCGCGTGCGGCGGCCTTCAGTATCTTACAGCAGGTCGAAACAGGCGCGTTCTCCTCCGTTCTCCTCGCCGCGGCAGAGCCCAAACTCGCGTCCGTAGATCGCGCGCTCTGTCACGAGCTCGTGCTCGGCGTACTGCGCTGGCAGTTGCTCCTCGACAAAATCGTCGAACACTTTTTAAAGCGTAGGGTGGAGAGTCTTGATGCGCCGGTACGGATTGCGCTGCGGCTCGGTTTGTATCAGCTTCGTTTTCTAAATCGCATTCCGGCGTCGGCTGCGGTTAATGAATCGGTGAGTTTGGTTCGTCGTGCGCGGTTGAGTTCGGCGACTGCGTTTGTGAATGCGGTGCTGCGTCGTGCGATCCGTGAAGCCGATTACGATCCTGCCGCGGAGGTTTCGGATCCGCTCGAGAAGATCGCGGTGCAGACGTCGCATCCGGTTTGGTTGATCGAGCGTTGGGCGAAAGCGTTTGGCATTGAGGAAGCGGAGTCGTTTGCGCGGGCGAATAACGTCGTGCCGCCGACTGCGTTTCGCGTTGTCAGAAATCGGGCTGATCAAGACGAAGTGTTGGCGAGGTTGAGAGCGGCAAGCGCGATTGTTGAGAAGTCGCAAGTCGTGGAAGATGCGTGGCGTGTCAGGGGAGCAACGTCGCTGATCCGTGAATTGAGTGCTGCGGGTCAGATCTATTTGCAGGATGAAGCGTCACAACTCGTCGCGCAGGTGATGGATGTTAAGCCTGGTGAGCGAGTGCTCGATCTGTGCGCCGCTCCCGGAGGCAAGACGACGCTGATGGCGGACCGCGCTGGTGATCGCGCCACGATAGTTGCTGCCGATCGTTCAGAGACGAGGATGGCAACGGTGATTGCGACAACTCGCCTGCAACAACTGAAAGGAATCAGGCCCGCGCTGCTGGACGCTGTCGAAACGTTGCCGTTTCGCGCGGGTAGTTTTGACAAGGTGCTGGTTGATGCGCCTTGTTCGGGGACGGGAACGTTGAGGCGCAATCCTGAAATTCGTTGGCGACTCGCGGAGACGGATATGGCAGCGTTTGCCGAAGTGCAGAAGAAGGTTCTCGGGCACGCGGTTGAGGCGGTGAAGCCAGGCGGTCAGTTGGTTTATTCGACATGTTCAGTTGAGCGCGAGGAAAATGAGGAAGCGACTGAAGAGATTCGAGAGCGGGGGTTCCGAGTCGTTGATACAAAGAGAACCTGGCCGCATGTTCACGATACCGATGGGTTCTTTATTGTTCATCTTGCAAATCATGTAAATCCTGTCTAGACTTCGCAACTTGGTGAGTTTAGCTACAAGAATTGCCTCCGTCTTCCGCAGTATCGCAATCGTGATTGCGATCGCGGTTGTTTTTCTTTTCGGGGTAGCCACGACGGTTTATCTGTCGCTTCGCAGTCCGGAAGTGAAAGTCCCTGACGTCGTCGGCAAGGATCGTTTTGAAGCGGAGAAGATTCTCGCCGAAGCTGATTTGAAGTTTCGCGTCCGTGCAACGCGGCCCAGCAATCAAGCAAAACCCGACACCGTTATGTTTCAACTGCCTCGCGCGGGTGAGGTGGTCAAAACCGGACAGACTGTGGCCATGGACATCAGCCGCGCCGCCAAAGAAGGTGAGACGCCGGAAAGCGTCACGCCTGATGAGCCGGTTGAAAAACCCAACGTAAACACGTCAGCAAACGACAACAAACCGAAGCGGCCAAGAAATCGCAACGCGAACGAAAACGCGAACGGCAACGCCAACGCGAACGGCAACAAAAACGCCAACACAAACACCAACGCGAATCGAACGGTTAACGCGAATCGAACCAACGTAAACGCAAACGTCAATAACGCTAATGCTAACGCCACTCCCCGAAGCAATGTGAATCGCAACGATCAGCGAAACTCAAACTCGCGGCCGATCGGCAATGAGAACCGTCGTCCCGTTGTGCGACCGACACCGAATTAGTTATTAGTGCTCAACCACAGAACCATCGAAATCGCTCCGTCAATTCTGTCCGCTGACTTTTCGTGTCTCGGTGAGCAGATCAAGGCAGTCGAGCGCGGCGGCGCAGGCATCTTGCACGTCGACGTGATGGACGGTCACTTCGTACCGAATATCACTGTCGGTTTGCCGGTGGTTAAGTCGCTCGCGCGTTTCACTCGTTTGCCCCTCGACGCTCATTTAATGATCACTGAGCCTGGTCGATATGCGACGCAGTTTGTCAGCGCGGGCGCGCAGATGGTATCGGTCCACGTTGAAGCGGATGCGCATCTGCATCGCACATTGATGTCGATTAAGGACGCCGGCGCGCAGGCGGGCGTGGTGCTGAATCCCGCGACGCCGGTGGGAGCAGTCGAGGAAGCATTACAGTTTGCGGACTATGTTCTGGTAATGTCTGTCAATCCGGGTTTCGGTGGCCAGCAGTTTATTCCGCAGTCGATCGACAAGGTAAAAAGACTGCGGCAAATAATTGACGAGCGGCAGTTGAACGTGCGGATCGAGATCGACGGCGGCATCGACCGCCAAAACGTCGAAAAAGTCGTAGCTGCCGGGGCCGAGATTCTAGTAGCCGGATCAGCGATTTTTGGTACACCCGACGCGGAAGCAGCGGTCAAAGAGCTGCGCGAGGCCACGATTCAGTGGGTTTAGCTAGCCAACCGAATGAGTAAAAATTGAATCGGATAGCCTTAGGTCTCGCCACGCTCGTGTCGAATTCTACTTTTTGTTCATTTTGTGCCTTTTTGTGGCTCAAGTTTTAATTGGAGGTTGATCTTATGAAGTCGCGCTTTTTTATCCTGGTGGTTTTCTGTGCTCTGGTTTTTGTACTCCCAGCAGCCGTGTTTGCACAGAAACCCAGCGGACAGACGGAGTTGTCAACCAACCAGCGGCTCGACGTCATGTCCTCAAAACTCGACTCGATGCGACGCTCGCTGAGCAGCGCCCTCAATGCGATGGAGGACAAGACCAAGGACAGTAAAGAGAAAAAGAACGCCGACGATCCAGTGGTGCGATTGAAGGGCCTCGAAAAGGAAGCCTCATCGCTCATGTCGGAACTGAACGATATTCGTTCAAAGAGTGACAAGGGTGAGAAGTTTGACCCGACTTCTGTAGATCGACTCGAAGCTTCTGTCGCGGAGTTGAACACGCGCGTTGAGACCGGATTGCAGGAAACCGCCAGCGCTCGAAAGGCAAGCGTCGCCACCAACTCGACTTCAAAGAAAAAGAAAAAGGGACGTTTGTTCGGACTCTTTGGTGGTGGCGAAGATAAATACGCGGATCTGACTGGCGCCGCGGTAGCGGGTCGTGACCGAGTGCTGTTTGAAGAGGCCACAAAAGAGGTTCGCAAAGGTCACTTCGACACCGGCCGGCTTCTCTTCGCAAACATCATCAATACCTATCCTGATTCGCCTTTTCTTGCGCTCGCAAAACTCGCTATCGCCGACTCGTTCTTCCTCGAGGGCACAACCAGCTCATTGATTCAGGCAGCACAGGCTTATCAGGATTGGCTGACGTTTTTCCCAACCGATCCACTCGCAGATGATGCGAGCTTGAAAGTCGCGGAAGCCGAGATGCGACAGATGGGCCTGTCTGATCGCGACATTTCACACGCACGCAAAGCCGAGCAACGACTCAAAGTGCTGTTGCAGCAGTATCCGAAGAGTCCGCTTCGTCCGATCGTTGAAGACCATCTGCACGAAGTGCAGGAAAACCTCGCGATGCACAATCTCCAGATTGCGCGTTTTTACTACGACGTCAAATATTCGACCGGAAAAGGCGGATTGAAAGGCGCTCAGTCGCGTTTGAAAGAAATTGCCGATAAGTATCCGTGCTTCTCTTACGGCGATGAAGTCTTTTATCGTTTGGCGTCAACTTACCAGGCCGAAGAAGAGCCTGACGAAGCCGCGAGGTATTATCAGAAGCTGGTCTCGGAATTTCCTGACAGCGAGTACCTCGAGAAGGCACGGGAGCAACTGAACATCATCGGTGCGCCGATTCCTGAAAAGGGTGCGCCAAATCCATGTGCGAAGCGCCAGACGCAGAGTTTCATGGGCAATTTGATGCAGCAGGTTTCTGGCCGCGCGGATGTGACCGTCAACAAGAACGGCATTCTGATCAGCAAAGACGGAAAAGAAGGCAGTGATCTGATCGATCAAGCGTTGCGTTACAACGGAACGCTTCCGGCGTCGACGACGCCCGAAGCTCCGACGCAGCGTTCGGTAAAGCCAACGCCCACACCGGCGGTTGATGCGAAGCCACGAAACGCAAGCAACGGTGCTGCGCCGTCGGCCGTGATCAAGCCATAGCTTGGAGTGGCCGCCCGATAGGAGAGTCGACAAGTTGGAAGCCACCTCACCAGAAGCGCAGGCGGAATTGGCCCGAAGGCATAAGGCCGCGGCCACGACCGTGCTGGGGTTACTGGTCGCCACGATTCTCCTTTCCGTGGTCGCGTTCCTGGGCAGACCTTATTTCACCGAACAACCGAATGTAGTGCTCGATATGGCGGTGAGGATCGTCATCTTGATCCTCGGCCTGGGCGCAGTGGCCTGGCGCCGGACGAAGTTTCAGGCGATGAGACTTCAGGATATCGTCGGTCTGGCGGGTGTGACGGGATTATTGAAAACACTTGAGAAAACGACGATCCAACTGGCCCTGTTGGGTGCGGCGATCGCTTCCCTGGGTTTTGTCGCAACGCTGGCTACCGGAAATGAGCGTTACACCTACTGGGCCGGCGCGATTGCGGTTGTCGTGTTTGTTTACTGCTATCCCACGAAATCTTCCTGGCTCCGTACCCTCTACCGCTTCGCTGAAAATCCTGTAAATCCCGTTAGTTAGAGCGAGACGCAAAATGTTGTTGAACTTAGTTGGCCAGCTTTGGTAGGCTGGACGTGGTATGTTACGTCGCCTCCTACCATTTGCTGCGCTGATTCTCGCTACTCTGTCGCAGTCCGCTTTCGCTCAAGAGCCTAACGCCATCGAAAAACGGGCCTTCGAGCAGACCAATCTCGTTCGCCTGCAAAACGGCCTGCCGCCGCTCACGTGGGATGCGGACGTTTGTCGCATGGCCCGAACTCATTCCGAGAGCATGTCGCAGAAGCACTACTTTTCTCACGTCACCCCTGAAGGGCTGCGCCTCCGAGAGCGAGCGCGCGCCGCGGGCATCTTGCGGTACTCTGTGCTCGGCGAAAACATCGCTTATAGTCAGGGTTACGACGATGCGGGCGCATACGTCGTCGAAAAATGGATGCAATCTCCCAAGCATCGCGCTAACATCCTCTCTTCGGAATTTCGCGCGATGGCGATCGGCAGTTTCGTCGCGCCGGACGGCTCGATTTATCTGACACAGACTTTTATTACGCGTTGACCACGACCTCTCTCAGGCTTCCTTCCTTCGCCAAAATCAACTGGCGTCTTCGCATTCTCGGTAAACGACCGGACGGTTATCACGAGGTCTTCACGATCCTGCAAACGGTATCACTGTGCGACGAACTTACGTTCAACCTGCGTGAAGACGGTAAGCTGACGCTCGTCTGCGACGATCCCCAAATACCCTCCGACAGTACCAACCTGATCATCAGGGCCGCTCGTGCCTTGCAGGAAAGAATTGGCGGAGCGTTTGGGGCAGATATCAAACTGATCAAGAGAATTCCGACCCAAGCCGGCCTAGGCGGAGCGTCGTCGAACGCGGCGGTCACCCTCATTGGGCTGAACGGCCTTTGGGAAGACCAATTGAGACTTGGCGATTTGCAGCGACTGGCGGAGGCAATCGGCGCTGACGTGCCCTTCTTTACCGTTGGTGGGACATGTACTGCGTTTGGTATAGGGACTAAGCTTTTGGCTGCGGAAGAGCGTCATGAATACCTGATTATCATTACTCCAAACGCAGTCGTCTCAACTGCTAAAGCCTACGCAGCCCTCAAAGCTGGTGCCTTGACAGTTACTGATGAGGCATCTATTCTTTCAAGTTCTTTCGGAGAGCTGAACACGAGCGAAAGCGACGAGTGGCCTCTGCATAATGATTTTGAAAGAGTGATCTTTGAGATAGAACCTGAGATCGGGCGCGTTAAAGGTGCGTTGCTCGAGACAGGTGCGCGGGGCGCTTTGTTGGCTGGAAGTGGTTCGAGCGTGTTTGGCGTCTTTGCGGACAAGACCGCAAGAGATATTGCCCTCAGTGAGTTGAGATGCGAAGCAGGATGGAGGGTTTTCCCTTGCGAAACGCTGAGACGCGCTGAATATTACAGCGCGATGAGTTCATCCGGGTTCCCGCTTTTCTTACGCTCTCTCAAAACTGCAAAAGATACTGGGGCGTAGCCAAGTGGTAAGGCACCGGTCTTTGGAACCGGCATTCGTTGGTTCGAATCCACCCGCCCCAGCCAAAATCTTTATCATCCTGTGAGGCTATGAGCACAACCGGCGGCATTAAGGTCTTTTCCGGAAATGCGAACCCCAAGTTGGCGGAAGAGATTTGTCGCCAACTTAGTTGTGACATGGGCAAGGCGTTTCCCGAACGCTTCTCTGACGGCGAGTTTAACTTTCAGATCGATGAGAACGTTCGTGGCGGCGACGTCTTCATCGTACAGCCGACTTGCCCGCCGACTGATGCGCACTTGATGGAGTTGCTGGTGATGATCGATGCGTTTCGTCGATCGTCAGCAGAGCGAATCACTGCCGTGATTCCGTATTACGGCTACGGCAGGTCTGATAAAAAGGATCGTCCGCGAGTTCCGATCTCGGCGAAGCTGGTAGCGAACCTGATCACCGTCGCTGGCGCACATCGGCTGTTGGCGATGGACCTGCACGCCGCGCAGATTCAAGGGTTCTTTGATATTCCGGTGGACCACCTTTACGCGGCACCGGTTTTTATCGGTTACTACCAGGAGCATCCGTTGCCGAATCTGACGGTGGTTGCTCCGGACACCGGCGGCGCCGAACGTGCTCGCGCTTACGCGAAACGGTTGGACGCCGAACTCGCGCTCTGCGACAAGCGGCGTGAGAAAGCCAACGTCGCTGAAGTGATGAATGTCGTTGGCGATGTTGAGGGCCGTCACTGTTTGATAGTTGACGATATGTGCGACACGGCCGGCTCGTTGACGAAAGTAGCACGTGCTTTGAAAGAGGCTGGCGCCGAGCGCATCCACGCATGCTTCACTCATCCGGTGTTTTCGGGAGGAGCAGTTGAGCTGCTTCGCGAATCGGATATTGAAAAGATAATTGTTACGAATACCATTCCGCTACGCGATCATGCGTGCGAATTGGATAAGATAAAAGTACTAAGTATCGCGCCACTTCTGGCGAAAGCGATCAAGTCGATCCATGAGGAGACTTCGGTTTCCTCGCTCTTCGTATGAAGGGCAAACACTGATGGCTTAAACGAAGACCATCAGCGACCTGCGGGCCGGCGCCCGCGGGTCGCTGAAAGTTTGTAAGGAGCAAATGATGGCGGAACAAAAAGATCACAGAGTACAGGCAAAGCTGCGCGACGGTCGCGGCAAGAACGATGCGCGACGCGCGCGGCGTGCGGGAATGGTTCCCATTACCGTTTACGGGGGAGACGGAGAAACAGTCGCCGCCGTTGCTCCGCTGAGTGATTTGGCTGCGATTCTTCGTTCGGAGTCTGGACGAAACACAATCTTCACGATTGAGGTTGAAGGTGTCGGCGCGAGCGAAGTGATGTTTCACGAGCGACAGATCGATCCGGTTAAAGGCCGTTTGATTCATGCTGACCTGGCGCGGCTGGTTAAGGGACAGAAGATTGAAGTCACTGTACCGCTTCACCTGATTGGCGAGCCTTTCGGTGTTAGGGAGAAGCAGGGTGTGCTCGAACAGATCGTCCGCGAAATCGAGATTCGTTGTGAGCCGCGTGAGATCCCCGACGCGTTCGAACTCGATGTTACCAATCTCGACGTTCACGACACTTTGCACGTTTCGGATATTCCGGTCAGCGAAGCCATCGAGATCTTGACTGACGCCGAGGTCGTGATCGCGACCGTCGGCATCATCAGGGAAGAGGTTGCGCCGGCACCGGTTGCGGAAGGTGAAGAGCCTGCTGAACCCGAAGTCATCGGCAAGGGCAAGAAGGAAGAGGAAGGCGAGGAAACTGAGTAGGGCCACAAAAAAGCACAAAAGTGCATTTTGTGCCTTTTTGCGCAAGTCATGCTTATTGTCGGCTTAGGCAATCCCGGTAAGGAATACGAGTGGTCGCGTCACAATCTCGGATTCATGGTGATTGACAAGTTGGCCCACGACGCGGGGATCGTGGTCAGTCGTCGCGAGTGCGGTTCACTCGTTGGACGTGGTGAGATTGAGGGAGTGCGGACTAAGCTGGTGAAACCGCAGACCTTCATGAACTTAAGCGGACAGGCCGTTTCATGTTTGTTGGCGAAAGTGAAGAGTGAATCGCCAGTCAAACAGTTGATAGTGATTTCAGACGACCTTGCGCTGCCGTTCGGAAAGATTCGTATTCGCGAGCGTGGCTCAGCGGGTGGGCACAACGGGTTGAAGTCGATCATTGCTTCGTTGGGTACGGATGAGTTTGTGAGACTGCGGATCGGAATTCAGCCGGAACACCCGATCTCGGATGCGAAACGGTTTGTGCTCGACACGTTTTCACGCAGCGAGCGTGCGGTTGTAATCGAGACGATTGAACAAAGCGCGGAAGCGATAAGAACGATCATCAGGGACGGCGCACTGAAGGCGATGGCCCAGTTTAATTGATTGCGGAGGATTGATTTTGGACAACAAGAAACGACAGTACGAAGTGGTCTTCATCGTAGACCCGACGGCCGATGAAGAAGTGCCGAGGCTCACCGAGAACTTCACGCAGATCGTGACCGATCAGGGCGGCGTAGTGACCAAGGCAGAGACGATGGGCAAGCGCCAGCTCGCTTACGAGATCCTGCACCATAAAGACGGCACGTTCGTGTTGATGGAGATCGAAGGATCCGGTCGTGAGATCGCCGAGCTCGAGCGTCGCATGCGCGTCAACGATCGTGTGTTGCGTTACATCACGGTGCGCGTCGATGAAGACCGACGTCGGGCCGACAAACTGAAAGATCGGCGCGCTCGCAAGGCAGCCAAACGGCCTGCGCCAGGCGGTGGGCCGCGTCGTGGACCGGCGATGGACTTTTCCGAAGCCGCTGAATAGGTTTTTGACCGACGAGTTAAGAGGATAATTTATGGCAACGAATTACGAGGACCGCGCGCGCGGTGCCGCTTACGACAACGACGACGACCAGGATCGACGCCCAATGGGCGGGCGCGGCGGTGGACGGCGAATACACCGGCGACGCGTGTGTCGCTTTTGTATCGACAAAGTAGATCTTATCGACTTCAAAGACGTCAGGTTGTTGATGAACTACCTGCCCGAGCGAGGCAAGATCCTGCCGCGACGAATCTCCGGTAATTGTGCGACGCATCAGCGCATGCTGGCGGAAGCTATCAAGCGCGCTCGCAACATCGCGTTGTTGCCGTACACGACGGACTAATAGGGGAGAAGAACGAGATGGCACATACGAAAGTACTTTTGCGTGAAGACGTGGACGATCTCGGCGCGCGTGGCGAGATTGTGAGAGTGCGAGCCGGTTACGCGCGCAACTACCTGCTGCCGCGAAATCTGGCCGTTGAAGCGACTGCCGGCAACGTCAAGGGAATCGAACAGGAACGCGCCGCGCTGCTGCGAAAGGAAGCGAAAGAGCGCGCAACCGCCGAAGCGCAATCACAGCAGATGGGTTCGCTCGAGCTGGAATTCAAGCGAAAAGCAGGAGAGCAGGGTGCGTTGTACGGCTCGGTAACGAGCATGGATATCGCCGAAGCATTGAGAGAGCGCGGTTACGAGATCGATCGTCATCGCATTCACCTGCGCGAGCCGTTGAAGCGAGTTGGCGATTACATCGTTCCAATCAGACTTCACCGCGAGGTCACGTCCGATCTGAAGGTCAAAGTCGCGCCTGAAGGGGAAGTAATCGTTGGTCATCTCACGCCGGAGCAGGAAGCCGCACTTGCCGGATCCGAAACCACCGAATGAGCTAAAATAAATCCTCTTTAAAACCGAAAATTTTTTGCACATTATGACGCTGCATGTTAATGACACGTCATGGCCACTCCTGATCTCATTCGCGAACAAGCTTTCGAACGCGCACTACCGAATAGTGCCGAAGCCGAGCGCGCTATCCTCGGCGCGATCCTTCTCGACAACGGTTTAATCAGTCAGGCTATCGAACAACTCCGTCCTGAAGATTTTTACGTTCCTTCACACCGTCGCATCTTCATCGCGATGATCGCGTTGTTCGAACGCGGTGCTGAAATCAATCCGATCCTGATCGGTGAAGAGCTCAAGAAAGAGAATGTGCTCGAAGCAGTCGGTGGCGTCAGTTTCATCACTAACGTCACTTACGGTCTGCCTCACTCAACCAACATTGCTCACTACGTGAAGGTTGTTCGCGGCAAAGCAATGCTGCGTCAACTGGTGAAGACCACAAACAAGGTGGCCCAGGAAGCACTTGCCGAAGAAGACGAGCCCGAAGTGATTCTCGATCGTGCGGAGCAAGCCATTTTTCAGCTCGCCGACGAACGTATTCGCCAGGGCTTCATGCACGTCAAGCCGATTGCCGAGCAGTTACTCGAGAAGGTCCAGGAGATGGAAGGTCGGGCGGCTGTTTTGACCGGACTCACCACCGGCTTTTCCGATCTCGACAAAATGACCTCTGGTCTACAGAACTCGGACCTCATCATTTTGGCGGCGCGTCCTTCAATGGGAAAGACCAGTTTCGCGTTGATGCTCGCTGAGAATGCTGCGATTCAGGCTGGCGCGGTGGTTGGCATGTTTTCACTCGAGATGTCGAAGGAGTCGCTGGTGATGCGCATGCTCTGTTCGCAGGGCAACATCGACGCGCAGCGTTTCCGCAACGGTTTTCTTTCGCGACTCGAATGGGCGCAAATCGCGAAGTCGCTGGGGATTCTCGCCGACACGAAGATCTTTTTGGACGACACTCCGGGATTGACCGTGCTGGAGATGCGAGCCAAGGCGCGCCGGCTCGCAGCAGAACAGAAAAAGTTGGACCTGATCATCGTCGACTATTTGCAGTTGATGTCGGGTTCAGCGAAACGCGTTGAGTCGCGGCAACAGGAAGTGTCGCAGATTTCGCGCGAGCTGAAGGGACTGGCTAAGGAATTGAACGTGCCGCTAGTGGCGTTGTCGCAACTCTCACGCGCGCCGGAGTCGCGTTCCGATCATCGTCCGCAACTGGCGGATCTGCGTGAGTCGGGCGCGTTGGAACAGGATGCTGATGTGGTGGCGTTTATCTTTCGTGAAGAGCAGTACAAATCACCGGAAGAACGTGAAGCGCTGCCTGAGGATCGAAGAAACGTCGCCGAGCTGATCATCGCGAAGCAACGCAATGGTCCAACGGGCACAGTCGATCTGCGCTTCACGCCGTCGAGTATGCGGTTTGATAGCTTGTATAGAGAATAGCTGGACAGGATTTACCCGTTTTAGCCTGCGGAGCAGGCGTAAGCATAAAGCCTGGGGTGGAGCGAGGCTTTGCGAGCGAAACCCCAGGTCAACGTGGATTAGAAGAATTTTAGCCCGCGAAGCGGGCGACAGCGCGGGATCCCGCAGCCTCTATCGCCCGCTTCGCGGGCTCACAATTCTTACTGACGACTGATCCTGGGGTTCCGCTCGCAAGCTCGCTCCACCCCAGGCTTTATGCGGTCGCCTGCTCCGCAGGCTGAAAGCAGACTTCTTAATCCTGTAAAGCTTGTTCTAACAGTGCGGCGAGGCGCCAGCCGCCTTTTTGAATCTCGTCCTTCACCACGCCGCTGGCCCAGACCGCGTAGAAGGTTCCACCGGGTTGTTTCTTCTTCTCTTCCGCGCGCCCACTCACGATAAATTCTTCGCCTGGCTTGATCTGAATACTCTTGAACTCGAGCCTTGTGTGCGCTTCACGTGCGAGCGGCATAATCTCGTTCGCCAACTTTTCGGCCCACGTCTCTATTCCACCACTCAACTGCCAATCGTCAGGTTCGCTCGCAGCCAGTCGTTTAGCTACTGCCGCATCCGGCGTGTTACCAAAAGCGTTGTTGACTGCTTGTGTATCCCAGTAGCCATGAAACTTTCCTGCCGAGACTTTCTTGCCTTTGACGAAGGTAAACAACGTCAGTTTGTTGCCTCCCTGATCCGCAAACCCCTTATTCGAAGGCGTCGGCTCAAACGGATTTCCATCAGCATCGAAATACTCGGCGCCGACGTGCAGCGGTTGGTGTATGTCGCCGAGATAGTGTGTGAGAAGAATGACGGCGACTGACTTGGTAATCGCGTGTTCGTTGTCTTCCGGCTCCTGGCCCTTCAGGACGCGAATACAAAACGGAATCATGTGCACGATATCGAACTCTTCACGTCCAATCTCACCGTCGGCATAATTCTCATCTCCGAAGACCGGGACGTCCGTGAAGTGAAAGTTGTTGTGGGAAACGTGACTACCGCAGTTCGCGTTAACAAACGCCTGCAACTCCCGATTGATTCGACTCGGACCGTCAGGCTCGTCGCCACAATGCCAGCCTTTAATTTCGTCGGGAAGCGTGGCCGCTCGCTGCAACGTCATTCCATCGAGCAGATCCCTGACCTTGTTTGCAATCGCCTGATTCTTCTTCAATCGTCTGTCGGCGATAGCGCCGACGAGCTGATGCCCGCGTGGTCCATACGCGTAGCCGTTAACCGAGAGAAGGCAAACTATCAATAACAGAACCAGCAGTCTATTCATGGGGGTCAACTTCTCCTTTCATCCACATAATATGACGTCAGAGGCCTAAAACGTTTCAGAGTTAACATTATAGGGCGGCCCATCCACAGATTACACAGATTTGATCTGTAGTCTGTGTAATCTGTGGATGGGCCGCCCCTATAACTGAGCCTCAGTTACCGACGACGAACAGGTGTCCCGCATTTTGCGAATAAATCTTTCCATCGAGTCCTATTGAGGCGGGTGTGTAAGCCGCCCCAAGAGCAAGCTGCTGGAAGATTTTCTGTTTCAGAGTCCCATCGGGATTCAGCGCAAACAGATTTCCATCCTCGCTGTTAGCGTAAACGACACCATTGGCGTCGATGGCCATTGCATTCACGCACCATTCAAAGCCGTTGGGATGATCGTTAACGCAAGTGACGGAGCCATCTGGCTGGCGAGTGCAACTGAACATGTTGGTGTTTTGGAATCGCCACTCAACACTTAAGTTATGATTGAGCTGAGTGATGAAGTAGCCCTCCGGATAGCCAGCGGAGTTTGCTATGGTGCGATCGGAAGGACAAGCGCTTTCGACGTCGCAATACGATCCAACCCCTCCATACTGGTTGTCCTTGAGCACAACTGAGTAAGTGCTTCCATGTCCTACAATGCCCGGCGTGATATCCCAGCCGAACCTGTAAGCACCGAGATAATCGCCCGAAGCACTGAAGTGCATTAAATGCCCCTGCGCATAGTTATACCTGGTGTAGGCACCGTAGAACACACTGCCGTCGGGTGCTATAACTGGAGAGGACGAAGAATCGTCCAGCACACGGCCACCGCCGGCATGATTCAGACCCGGATCGACACCAAAATTTGCTCCTGCGCGGCACCCGCCAGGTTGTCCATTTGGAGGCAGAACACCTCCCGAACTGATCGGCACTCCACAACCATCAGTGAGCCGATTGCTCAAAGAAGCGATCCACTTAAGGCTTAAATTTGGATTAACTGCGACGAGAAATCCACTCCGGTTGGAAAAGAAGCCATGCGAACGCGCAATGCTGTAGATCGTTCCGTCTGGCGCAATCGCAGGCGCGATGTTGAGTGCCACGCGCATTGGACCACAGCGAACCGTCGGAGAAACCGCTGTCGGACTTGGTGGCCAAGGCGCCTGGCTTTGTGGAAACGATATTTCGCATCGATCATCAGGACCCGGCGTGCCAGGCGTAAGCACGGAATAGCTAACTTTCGTTGCGCTGTTGTCCGGCGCCACTTTCACCAGCCACGAGTCGACTGAGTCCTTACTATAAAAGCCGCCGCCTGGCTGAAGTTTGACGACGTTGTAATAAAGATTGCCGGAACTGTCGGCACTAATCGGGCCCGCCTCGTAAGTATTGCTGTCGATAGTGCCGAACGGATTGATTCGAGCAACCTGAGCGCCAGTTGACTTGTTGACTCTGAAAATCGTGCCTCCTGCGCCGGGCACGTACAGTGCGCCATTGGCGAGCACTGAGTGAAAAACTGGTTCCCAAAAATCAGAGTAGCTGCCGGGCGCCTTCCAATCGCTGGCAAAACTCCAAACCTGGACCAGCGCGCCGTTCTGCCACGTCAGTTTGTTCTCAGCCCAATTCAACTGAGAGAAAGTATTCTTACTTGCGTTGCCTGATTTGAATTCCATGTAGACGTCGTTGCCATCGATGAGAGGCACCTGATAGTGAACAAGTAGATCGGCCTCACCAAACAGTTGGGCTGCTGCCGACAGTTCATCGGGAACGGTCGAGTCGTAGATGATGTTAGCTATGTTCTGGTTCAGGTTCTGACCGGCAGCATTGATTTGACCTGTGTGTTGCGGGTCTCGACTCCACTGAGGCCAGTCCTGAGCTATCGCAGTTGTAAGCATGGTGGTTTGAAGACTTAATGCCAGTGCCAAAATGTAGATGGTTTTTGCAAATGATTTCATCGTGCTCCTTTCATGTGACTGTGAGTGGACGCGTAGGGATGCGTCCGTTTACTCGGTGCCAAACTGGGCAACGTCGGGAGGGCACAGATTTACACTGGGACTAAAGTTGGGAGGTGCGAGTTGGAAAAGTCAGCAGGCGGCGCTGCTGAAGAAACGGGAAGACATTCGACTGACCCTATTGCGGGCCGCAGATTATAGCGTTCACAATTGTAAGTCAAGCAAAGGATCGGACTCGCTTAGAATGCAGTAAACTACGACCATGTCTTCTTTTCAGGACCAACAAGACGATCTCGCGCGGCGACCGACCTGGGCCGAGATCGATCTCAATAAACTTGCGGCAAATTTCAATCGAATCAAGAAACTCGTGAGTCCGGCGCGCGTGATGGCGGTGGTGAAGGCGAATGCGTACGGCCATGGAGCAGTCGAGTGTGCGCTCAGGTTGGTGATTGAAGGCGCGGATTGGTTTGGCGTGGCGTTGCCGGAGGAGGGAATTGAACTGCGTGCGGCAGGAATTACTCAGCCGGTGCTCTGTCTCGCAGGCTTCTGGCCGGGACAAGCCGACCTCTGCATTAAGCAGCGATTGACTCCGGTCGTTTACCGTCTCGACATGATCGAGTCGCTGAATCAGGCAGCTTCGAATGCCGGAGTAGTCTTCGATGTCCATGTCAAAGTTGATACGGGCATGGGCCGGCTCGGCGTGCGTTTCGATCAATTGAGCGAGTTCGTCGGCGCGCTAAAGCAGTTTCGCAACGTGCGCATCGATGGATTGATGAGTCATCTTGCTGCCGCTGACGATATGGCTTGTGAACCGCTGACTAACGATCAGATTCATCGTTTCAATGACGCGGTCACGGTTTTTCGCGATCATGGCCATCGTCCGACACGCCTGCATCTCGCAAATTCCGCGGGCATTTTTAGTCATCGCGAGTCATGGGGAAACATGGTTCGGCCTGGCGGTGTTTTGTACGGTTTGTGGCGCGATGTTCTTCCGCCGGCCATATCGAATCCTGAAGTATCGCCGGTGATGTCACTGCATTCGCGAATAAGTTTGTTGAAGTGGGTACCGGCGGGCGAAACAATCGGTTACGGTTGCACGTTCGAAGCCTCGCGCCGGAGTTTGATCGCGACCTTGCCGATTGGGTATCACGACGGCTATATGCGCGGACTCTCGAACCGCGCTCACGTGATTGTGCGCGGCACGTATGCGCCGGTGGTGGGGCGAGTATCGATGGATCTGACGTTGATCGATGTGACCAATGTTCCAGCCGTGGAACTGAACGATCCGGTCACGTTCCTGGGATCCCACGGCGAGCTTGAGATAACTGCCGAGGATCTGGCACGAATCGTTGGAACACTCTCGTATGAAGTAACGTGCGGTGTCGCCGAGCGCGTCCCGCGAGTTTATTTGTAGGCTAAGGTTTATTGACTCGCCCTCGAAGCGTTTACTACTATTCGAATCCCTCGCACGAGCGGTAGTTCAATAAAGGAGATCCTCAATGACTTACACGGTAAAGCCCGGTGATACTCTCTCGAAGATTGCGATGCGCAACGGGGTCAGCTTAGCGCAGTTGCTGCAAGCTAATCCTCAAGTTTCCGATCCGAACAAGATCAAAGTGGGTCAGGTAATCAACCTCCCGAACGGCATGACCAGCACAGACACCACAAAGCCGCTGCCATCCAATGTTGTTTCCGCTACTGCGCCAGGCGCTCTCGGCCAGGCAATCGCCGACGAACTGGGAACGTTGTCGGCGAAATACGAAACAGGTGGTCGCGGTCCAGGAACGGTCTCAACCGGATCGGGAGACCCAGGCGGCGTTTCCTATGGCTCGTATCAGATGGCCACGAAGATGGGCACCGTGACGCGTTTCGTAACCCAGGGCGAATTTCCGTGGGCGAAAGACTTCGCAAACCTTCAGGCCGGCACTGCGCAGTTCACGGCCGTTTGGAAACGAATAGCCGCGGACCAAACCGATGCTTTTCAAAGCGCGCAACACGCGTTCATTAAGAAGACTCACTACGATCTGCTGGCCGCAAAGATCTTGACTGACGACGATCTCGACGTGAACAGCAGGAGTCGTGCGTTACAGGACGTCGTATGGTCCACTGCGGTGCAACACGGTGGCGCGACACCGATCGTGGATCGCGCGTGTGCCACTCTGACCTGCGAGCAGACTGATCCCGAATATGACGAACAACTGATTCGCGCTGTCTACGCCGAACGCGGAAAAACGAAAGCTGACGGCAATCTAGCTTATTTCTCCAAGAGCTCGCCAAGCGTCCAGGCCGGTGTCGCAAAAAGATTCAAAAACGAGTTGCAGGACGCTCTGGCGATGCTTGCCAAAGAAGCCTAATCGATCGATCCGAAGATGCCAGACGCAGCCGAGAAACTGACCGTCGAGGTCAACGATAAAGACACAGTGACGGCGCTTCTTTATCCGGCTGCGAAAAAGAACCGCGCCGGATTGACGATGCTGTTGGGCCACGGAGCGGGAGCGAACCAGACCAGTGGTTTCATGCGGCTGTTTGCGAGTGGCTTAGCCGCGCGCGGATTCGACGTAATGACTTTCAACTTTATCTACATGGAGCAAGGTCGCTCCGTGCCGGATCACAAGGCGAAACTGGAAACATGTTTTCGCTCGGTGATTGAAGCCGCACTCAAAAAACTGAAGAAGAACCGGTTGATTGTGGGCGGAAAGTCGATGGGCGGGCGAATTGCTTCGCAGGTCATCGCCGGCGAAGACATTAGTGAAGTCGCAGGCCTGGTATTTCTTGGTTATCCACTTCACCCGCCAGGCAATCCCGCGAAACTTCGCGTCGAGCATCTGCAACAGGTTCGCAGGCCGATGTTGTTTGTGCAGGGCACGCGCGATTCACTCGGCACGCCCGAGGAGATTCAACCGTTCGTAAAAAATCTTCGGCCTCCGGCGACGATCTATGCGATCGAAGGTGGCGATCATTCTTTTAAGGCGCCGAAGAAGTTTGGTCTGCCACAGGAACAGATTTACGAAGCCGCGATGGACGCGATCGATCGTTGGGCCCGATCGATCTAAACCACAAAAAGCACAAGACTGACACCACAAAAAGGCACAAGACTCAAACCACAAAGAAGCACAAGACTCATAAAGAATACTATTTCTTCAGTCTGTGCTTTTTTGTGGTTTGAGTCTTGTGCCTTTTTGTGGTTACGGCATTACGAAGTTGTACGTGATAAGCCCAGACACTTTGACCGGTTGGTCGCCAAGCATCGTCGGTGAGAAGCGCGCCTGCATCGCTGCTCTTTTTGCTTCCGGTATGAAAAAGGGATGGCCTGAAATAGCCTCGGCTGAGACTACTCTTCCCTTTTCGTCAATCAACACCTGCACAGTCACACTTCCTTGAAGTCGTATCTGCCGGGCCATTGGGGGATAGGCTGGTTTCGGAAGTGAGACGGCCTGGCTTCTCAACACGCCCGGCGACACCTTGAGGACCTTTGGAACCGCGGGCGTAGGGTTGGGTGCGGGTGGAGGTGGCGGCTCAACAATGTCAACCGCTGGCATGTTGCTGTTGCCGCCGGGAATTCCACGATTGCCCGCAGCCGGTGCCGGCGGATCGGCGTTGGTTAGTCCAAGCACTGAATCAGATCGGGCTGGCGGCACGGTTGGAGCTACCGTGCCAGGATGGTCGGGTACGAGGTTGGGATTTGAAGTACTGCTGATCAGTTCTATGCGTATTGAATGAGCAGGCGGTGTCTCCGAGTTCGACGCCGGACGAATGGTGTTTCTAATTACTTCCGGCGCAGCCTCGGGCGGCGGCACCGGCAAAAACGTGATCTCTAACTCCGTGCTTTGAGTTTCCAGGTGCGCATCATAAGCGTAGATACTGATCACGCCTATGACGACAGAGAGCATCGCATATACCGCTGTGGTGAACAGCAGAAACGATCCGCGTCGCTTGAACTCCTGGGCGTGCGAGCTGGATTCAATCAGGTTATTAAACATCGAGTTCCTCCGCAGGTTGCCGGTGCCATTCGGGTCGCGGGAGCTACTCGGCTGAGTTAGACACCGCTCCGCCTCAGCGTGTTCCATCGTTTGGTGCTTAGTTCTTAGTACTTGGTACTTTGAACAAAGCACGAAGAACAAAGAACTAAGCACCAACTTGCCATTTCACGTTTTGACCGCTTAGGATTAGCCCGCTCTCCGAAGCCCACACTTTTCCCAGGAGTGAATTGGATGGCGACCCAAAAGGCTTTCAAGGAAGAACTCAATCCGTTCGAAATAGCTAAGCAGCAATTCAACCGAGCAGCCGATTACCTCGAGCTTGAGGCGTCGATGCGGCGCGTTTTAGAGAATGCCAAACGGCAACTGATTGTTTCTATACCCGTCAAGATGGATGGCGGCGACGTGCAGGTGTTTGAGGGTTATCGCGTGCAACACAACATCGCGCGTGGACCAGCCAAGGGAGGTATTCGTTATCACCCGAACGTCACGTTGGACGAAGTGAAAGCACTTGCTTCGTGGATGACGTGGAAGTGCGCCACCGTCGGAATACCTTATGGCGGCGGCAAAGGCGGCGTCGTTTGCGATCCCAAGAGTCTTTCGCGAAATGAGCTGGAACGTTTGACGCGTCGTTATGCTTTTGAGATCGCGCCGATCATTGGTCCAGATCGAGATATCCCCGCGCCCGATGTTTACACTGACGAACAGACGATGGCTTGGATCATGGACACCATCTCGATGGTCCGTGGTCACACTGAACTGGGCGTCGTCACCGGCAAACCGATCTCGCTCGGCGGTTCACAAGGACGCGCGGAAGCGACAGCCCGCGGCTGTCTCTACGCTTTGCGCGAAGCGTGCCGGGTCAAAGGAATGAGTTTGAAAGGCTCGCGCGTTGCGGTTCACGGTTTCGGAAATGCGGGCGCGAACATTGCGCGGCTGGTGGCCGAAGATGGCGCGCGCGTAGTCGCGGCTTGTGACTCGAAAGCCGGTGTCTATTGCGACAGTGGTCTTGATATGGCGGAGGCGTTGAAACACAAAGCGGCGACGAAATCGTTAGCTGGACTTCGCGGTACGAAGGAGATGGCGCCCGAGGAAATCGTCGAAGTTGATTGCGACATCCTGTTGCCTTCCGCCTTGGAGAATGCGATCACGCTTAACAATGTCGACAAAGTGAAAGCGAAGATCATTGCGGAGCTGGCGAATGGTCCAACGACACCGGGTGCCGATCGTGTGTTGGCGGATGAAGACGTGTTCCTCGTGCCTGACATTCTCGCGAACGCAGGTGGAGTCACAGTGAGTTACTATGAATGGGTGCAGGACCAGTATTCGTTCTTTTGGTCTGAGCGCCAGATCAACGAGACTCTCGAACAGACAATGCAGACCGCTTTCCAGTCGGTGCATGAGACTGCGCAACGCTACAACACCGACATGCGAACCGGAGCTTACATTCTCGCGGTTGGCAGAGTTGTGGAAGCGACGAGTGTGAGGGGGATATTCCCGTAAGAACATGGCATCCGGTCGAGAATGTGAAAGAGTTGTTATAATCCTCACCCTTGATGAAAAAAGAAACGGTCTTCGTCTGTCAGAGTTGCGGGCACAAGTCCGGCAAGTGGCTCGGCAAGTGCCCTGAATGCGGCGAGTGGAATTCGCTCGTCGAAGAAAAGTTGCAGGCCACGCGCAAGGGTCGAAATGGTTTTCAACTGCGCGACGTCTCCGCGGTTCCTTTTACCGAGATCGAATCGCAGGACGATGTTCGCGTTCCTTCCGGCGTCACTGAGTTTGACCGCGTGCTCGGCGGCGGCATCGTTCCGGGCACGCTCGTTTTGATCGGCGGCGATCCAGGGATCGGCAAGAGCACGTTATTACTTCAGGTCGCCGATAAAATAAGCGCCGCCGGAGCGGTTGTGCTTTACGTCTCTGGCGAAGAGTCGGAACGGCAGATAAAGTTGCGTGGCGAGCGGCTCGCGGTCGAAGCAAAAAACGTCTACCTGCTTCCTGAAACCAATCTCGAAAACATCATCAACGAAATCGAGCGATTGAAGCCGGGCGCGATCATCGTCGATTCGATCCAAACAGTTTTCTCGAGTGCGATCGAATCAGCGCCGGGATCGGTGTCGCAGGTGAGGGAAGTCGCGCATCAGTTTCTCTTGCTGGCGAAGAATCGCGGTGTTCCGATCTTTTTGATCGGGCACATCACGAAGGAAGGCTCGATTGCCGGTCCAAAAGTTCTCGAACACATCGTCGACACCGTTCTCTACTTCGAAGGCGAACGACATCACAATCATCGCATCGTGCGTGCGGTAAAGAATCGTTTTGGTGCGGCGAACGAAGTGGGCGTCTTCGAGATGACCGGCACGGGACTGATTCCGGTGGCCAATCCTTCGCAGATGTTCTTACAGGAGCGGCCGCAGAACGTCGCCGGATCGATCGTCACTGCTTGCATGGAAGGCACGCGGCCGTTGCTGGTTGAAATTCAGGCGCTGGTGTCGGGCACGAAATATGGAACTGGGCGACGAATGACACAGGGCCTGGACCAGAATCGAGTCTCGTTGTTGATAGCGATGCTCGAGAAGCGTGCGGGACTGCCACTCACGGGTGACGATGTGTTTGTGAATATTGCCGGAGGTTTGGAGGTTGACGAACCGGCTGTAGACCTGGGTGTGGTGACCGCGATCGTTTCGAGTTTTAAGAATGTGACGATCGATCCGCATACTGCGGTGTTTGGTGAGGTTGGGTTAACTGGTGAAGTGCGGGGAGCAATGCAGGCATCGGTACGCGCACGCGAGGCGCAGGCATTGGGATTCAAGAAGATCGTGATGCCGGCATCGAACGTAACTGGCCTCGAGCGTTTGTTGGGTGTTCGCGTTGTGGGTGTGCGTTCGGTGGATGAGGCGATTGACGAACTGTTTTAGCCGCGGATTTCCGCGGATATTCGCGGATCGATCCGTGTAAATCCGCGCAAATCCGCGGCTCATTCATAAAATTTCACCATTAGACCCTCATCGAGTGATTTTGAATCAACCACCTTGAAACCTTCTAAATAACCTTCCGGCATGAACGCATCGGCGCCGCTCACCGTCAACGGCACCTCTGTGATGATCCACTTCTCGATGTGCGGCAGAAATGCCTGGTAGATCTGCGCGCCACCAATCACGAATAGATCCGTCGTCAGTGAGTTGTTGAACGACAGCACAGATTCAATATCGCCCAGCACGATCAACGACTCTTGCGGTTCGATGCTCGAATCTCGACTCACCACGATGTTGAGTCGATTCTTGAGCGGCTTGCCGATCGTGAGCCACGTCTTGCGGCCCATCACCACCGCGTGGCCCGTCGTCGTCTCACGAAAAAACTTCATGTCAGACGAATAGTGCCACGGCAGCTTACCGCCTTTTCCGATTGCACCTTTCCGGTCGACTGCCGCGATACCGATGATCATAAGCTACACCGCTACTGGCGCTGCGATCTTGCCGTGTGATTTGTAACCGATCAGATTCAGGTGTTCGTACTTAATCGACAACAGACCCTCAAGCCCGCGTAAGTTGTTCTCAGGATCGTTGATCTTCAACTCCGGCAACGGCAAAGGCTCGCGCGAGAGTAGTTTCTCCACCTGCTCGCGGTGGTTGTTGTAGATGTGGTAATCGCCGAGCGTGTAGACAAACTCGCCAACCTCCAGTTCCATCACGTGCGCGATCAGGTGAGTCAAAAGCGCATACGAACTGATGTTGAAAGGCACACCGAGAAACGCATCAGCGGAGCGTTGATAGAGCTGACAATGAAGCACCCGCCGGTTCTCGACCTTAAACTGAAACAGTGTGTGACATGGAGGCAGGTCGACATTGTCCGCTTGTCGCGGATCCCAACCGGTAACAATCAATCTGCGTGAATCAGGATTGGTGCGCAGCAGGTTCAAAAGATTTGCAATCTGGTCCACGCCATCCCTCACGGGATAATCTCCTCCAAACGACCGCCACAGGTATCCGTAGACTGGCCCAAGATCTCCTGCCGGCCGCCCAAACTTGCCGGTGTGTTCTTCGTCAGCCCACTCAGCCCAGATGTCGACGCCTCGTGCGCGAAGACTTGTTTCGCTGGTGTCGCCCGCCAGAAACCAAAACAACTCTTCTGCGACCCAGCGAAACGGAACTCGCTTCATTGTAACGATCGGAAAGCCGTGGCGCAGATCGAAACGTGTTTGAAAGCCGAAATGCGAAATCGTGCCGACGCCGGTGCGGTCGCTATGTTCGTGACCGTTTGCGAGAATCGATCGCAGCAGATCGTGATATTGTTTCATCTTGCGAATCCAGAAAATCTTGTAAATCCTGTCTAATATACATGAAACGATATCGAATCTGCTTTCTGGGTTTTGGGAATGTTGGGCGAGCGCTCGCGCGGCTGCTGGTGGCGAAGTCGGCGGAGCTGCGTGATAACTACGGTATTGAATGGGAGATCACTGGTGTTGCTACGCGTCGCATGGGATGGCGCGCGAGTGACAACGTAATCGACGTTGCGCAACTGTTAGCCGGCAACGATGAAACTGCTTCGGCAAGCGGCATCATCGAATGGCTTGCGCGCGCCAGGCCCGACGTAGTCTTCGAAACCACTTCGCTCAATCCCGAAACAGGGCAGCCAGCGATCGATTATCTCAAAGCCTCTCTACAACACGGCGCTCATACCATCACCGCAAACAAAGCACCCATCGTCTATGCATACGACGAACTCAACGCCATCGCCATCGCCAACGGCAAGCGATTTTTGTTTGAGTCGACTGTGCTCGACAGCGCGCCGGTGTTTTCGCTCTTTCGCGAGACGCTGCCCGCAGTTAAGATTCGTGGCTTCAGCGGTGTTTTCAATTCCACTACGAACGTGATACTCGAAACGATGGAAGCCGGCAGAAGCTTTGCCGAAGGTGTGAAGGCGGCGCAGGATCTCGGCGTGGCGGAAACCGATCCCAGTCACGACGTCGACGGCTTGGACTCGATCATGAAGATCTGCGCGATTGCGCGAGTGATCTTGCGAGTGCCGTTGCTGCCGCGAGATGTGCGACGCGAGGGAATACGCGGGCTGGAGCCTTCGACGTTGCAAGCAGCGCGCGCTGAAGGCAAACCTTACAAACTGCTCTCTCGCGCGATCGTAAACGCCGATCGATCGGTTACAGCGTCAGTAAGGCCTGAACAGATCGCGCTCAGCGATCCACTCGGCGGCGTGCGCGGGACTTCGCTCGCAGTTCACTTCGAGCTCGATACGATTCCCGGACTGACAATCATTTCCCACCGTCCAAACCTACAGAGCACCGCGTACGGACTGTTGGCTGATTTCATCAACGCCGTCGATTAACCGGTCGATCTCTTCCTCGGTGGTGTAACAGGCACAACCGGCGCGAATCAATCCTTCAGGCTCGAGTCCGAGTCGCTTAACGATGGTCGCTGCATAGAAGTCTCCGTGCGATAGAAAGAGACCTTTGTCTGACAGGCGTCGAGCCGCGTCTGTTGAAGTGCAGCCCTCGATCGTGAAAGCGAGAGTCGGCGTGCGTGGTGAATCGGGTGGTGGTCCATAGAGAGTTACGCGTGGTATCGAGCTCAGACCACGCCACAGACGATCGAAGATCTGAGAGTTTCGCAAGTGCATTTCGCGAAATGCTGAGCCCAGGCTCTCGCGTAGGTTTGTCTCTCCACCAAGCGAGGCGAGAAACTCGATCGCGGCGGCAGTTCCAACCATGCCTTCCTGATTCTGCGTCCCCGTCTCAACATTTTCAGGCGCGTAATCAGGCGCGGGCACGAGCTTGGGAAAGTCGATCTGTTCGAGCAGCGCGCGCTTGGCAAACAGCACTCCAACATGTGGTCCATAAAACTTGTAGGCCGACATTCCGAGAAAGTCACAGTCCAGACTTTGCACGTCGATCAAGGCGTGCGGCGCGTAGTGCACAGCGTCGACGAATACGAGTGCGCCGGCATTATGCGCCAGCGTGATCGCGCGTTCGAGATCGTTGATGGTTCCGAGCGCGTTCGAGGCCGCGCCGATAGCGAGGACTTTGGTTTTAGGCCCGACGTAGCGCTTGAGATCATCCCAGTTGAGCTGACCTATTGCCGTGTCCATTCTCACGGTGTGAATGGTTACGCCGCGTTCGATGGAGAGCCGGCGCCACGGATCGATGTTGGCGTGATGGTCGAGTTCAGTGACGACGATCTCGTCGCCAGGTTGGTAGTTCAGTCCCAGGGCGCGCGACAGATGAAGCGTCAGCGTGGTCATGTTGGCGCCGAACGCGATTTCCGCTGGCGAGGCGTTTAGAAACTCTGCGCAAACGTCGCGCGCATGCTCAATGGCAGCATCAGTCTCGGCGCTCGTCGGATAGGCCCAATGCGTGTTCGCATTGTGGTGGTAAAGGTAATCACTCATCTTTTCCACCACGTAGCCGGGGACCTGCGTGCCGCCTGGCCCATCGAAATAGGCGACTGGATGACCATTATGCACGCGCTCAAGGGCGGGAAAGTGCTTTCTAATCTCGCTAACTGGCGAAACGGTTGTTTGGGGCTGGCGCGAAATGGTGGACATTTGGTTCATCATAGCAAGTCATGCTGATATTTTGCGCCGCTCTGCGATTAATTATTCCCTTTTTTTGCGTTTGCGCGCTAAAATCAAAGCCGGCAAGTCGACGCGTTCCACCGTGCGGAGCGATAAGCTAAATCGCCTATAGCATCGTCTCCCCAGTCGAGGCATCCTCCCGTGCGAAGTGCCTCGTGCCTTCGATTAGATCTTCTATGGCTGAACTGGTTTCTCAAGACAAGCAGGACCCGAGCGACCGCAGAAGAGAGCAAAGAGTTGAGGTATGTCTCGATGCGTGGTGGAACGGAAGAAGCGGTCGTGTCAGCGCTCGCATTATCGATCTCTCTGAAGGTGGTTGTTACGTCGATACACTCGGCGAGGCATACATTGGTGAAATTCTGAACATCAGACTCCCGTTGCCGGACGGTGACATGCTTGAGTTGTCCGGCGAGGTGGCACATCATAGCTCGCCCATTGGCTTCGGTCTTCGCTTCGTCAATTTTTCAGAACAACAACGCGAAAAACTGGAGTCACTTCTCGCGAGTCTCAAAGACGCTGCCGGCGATTCCTCGGCGGTTCTCAGTCGCAAGAAATAATTTTTTGTGCTTTTCTGTGCTTCTTTGTGGCGGTTGCTTATCTGCGTTTCCAGCGGACGCCGTCTTTGGTGTCTTCGAGGATGATGCCGCGGTTCGCTAGCTCGTCTCGGATCTCATCGGCGCGTGCGAAGTCGCGGCGGCGGCGAGCTTCCTGCCTTTCGTCGATCAACGACTGAACCTCACTGTCGAGCATCTCACGTTTTTGTTCACCAAAAACATTCAATACCGTGTCGATGCGATCGATTGCTGCCAGCAGTTCACGTTGATCTTCTTCACGCACCTTTTTGCGCGCGAGTGCAGTGTTCACTTCGCGCGAAAGATTGTGGACCGCCGCCAGCGCCACTGACGTGTTGAGATCGTCGTCCATGCCTGCTTCAAACTCTTGCAAAGCTCGCGCGGCAGTCTCGGCAAGTCGTTCGTTGCGTCCCGGTTCGGTCTTCGCTTCACGCAAACGCGCGCGAAAGTCACGCAGGCTTTCAACTGTTCGTTCCGCTCCGGCAAGTGCATCAAAAGTGAAATTCAACTGTTTGTTGTAAGGCACGCTGAGCAGGTAATAGCGGATCGCCGCCGGCGAGAAACCCTTCGCGGCAATATCTCGATAGGTGTAGTAGTTGCCCTTCGACTTCGACATCGTCTCGCCGTCGACTTTCAGATGTTCGAAGTGAATCCAATAACGAACGAACTGTTTCCCAGTCGCGCCTTCGCTTTGCGCGATCTCGTTTTCGTGGTGTGGAAACACGAGATCGATTCCGCCGGCGTGAATGTCAAACGTCTGGCCAAGGTACTTCATCGACATCGCCGAGCACTCGATGTGCCAGCCAGGGCGTCCGCGACCGACCGCTGTATCCCACGCAGGTTCAGTTTCTGTTGACGGTTCTTTCCAAAGCGCAAAGTCGCGCGCGTCTTCCTTCTCGTATTTGTCCGTATCGACTCGTTCACTTGCGCCGGCGATGTTTCCGGCGAAGTTAATCTTCGAGAGTTTTCCGTATTCGGGAAAGGAAGCGATGCGATAGTAGATCGAGTCGTCTGATCGATAAGCGTGGTTGGTGTCCAGCAGGTTTTCGATCAATGTCGCCATCTCGAAAATATGACGCGTAGCGCGCGGCACAACCTCGGGACGTTCGCAGCCGAGCGCGTCAAAGTCTTCCCAGAAGGCATCGATGTACTGGGCTGTGTAGTCGTCGATATTCAAACCGGCTTTCTGCGACTCGGCGATGATACGGTCGTCAACGTCAGTGATATTCATCACGTATTTGATCTTGAAGCCTTTGAACTTTAGATAACGACGCAGAACGTCGGCGGCAACGGCGCTGCGGAAGTTGCCGATGTGACCGTAATTCCAGACAGTTGGACCGCAGTAATAGAAGCCGACTTCGCCTTCCTTCATGGGGCGAAACTCTTCGATGCGGCCGCTCAGCGTGTTGCGAAATCTAAGCATGAGGCTACTGAGGATAAATGACTCCAGCGCAAAGGCGCAAAGCCAGAGAGAGAGACAGAGACTAATTCAATATTACATTCAGAATAGAACAAGTCAGGAAGGGCGGCTTGCCCCCGGCTTTAATTTCAGAGCGGGGGCAAGCCGCCCTTCCTGACTTGTTCTATCCTTTCAGACCTTGTCAACCAGGAAAGTGCATCCAGCCGCCAGGCTTCAGTTCCCAAACGCGCTGTCCTTCTGAGATCTTCACACCTTCCGGCGCGCTGGTTATTTCGCCGATGCGCTTGATTTCAACGCCATCAACTCGTCGCGGCAGGCGCGCAACATTGTCTGGCTTCACTGTGAATAGCAGCTCAAAATCTTCTCCACCATGAAGCGCGAGCTGAAGCGGGTCCAGAGCGCGTCGCCCACACAACTCTCTCACTTGTTGATCGATCGGTAGCAAAAACGAGTCGATTCTTGCTCCCACCCCGCTTGCGTCACAGAAATGATTGAGGTCGGATGAAAGACCATCACTCAGATCGATCATCGCCGTGGCAAGCCGCTCTTCGCCCAGCACGATTCCCCAACCCACGCGTGGCTCGGGTCGAAGCTGACGCAGCAAAACGTGGTCGAGTTTTTGCGAGTCTTCGTCGGCGAGATTCTGCTCCGCGAGATGCGCGCCGCGCTCGATAAGACGCAACCCGGCAGCAGCGGCGCCGAGTGAACCCGTAACAAAGATCTGATCGCCATCGCGCGCGCCGGATCGCTTGACCGACATGCCTGCTGCGCATTCACCGGTAACGATGGAGTCGATCACGATCTGTTTCGTTGTGCGTGACGTGTCGCCGCCGATTAACTGCACGCCGTAACGGTTCGCCAGATCGAGCAGACCGTCATAGAGTCGATCGACGAAGTCCGTTTGCCAAACGTCTTCAGGCACGCCGATCGAAACTAAAGACCAGAGCGGTCTCGATCCCATCGCAGCAATGTCTGAGAGAGAGACTGCCAGCGCCTTATGGCCCAAAAGATACGGCGGTGTGGTCGTGCGACGAAAGTCGATATCTTCAACGAGCAGATCCGCGGTGATGACTGTTTCTTTTCCGGCAGTGCCTCGAACGACTGCCGCATCGTCTCCGATCCCTGCGATCAGTGATTGAGTCGCGGCTGGTCCTACGCGTTGGCGCAGGGCGTTAATGAAATCGAATTCGCTGCTTGATGGACCGGCGTGCGAAGCAGCGGGTTGTTCCTTCTCGTCTTTCATCCTTTAAAGATTACGACGAAGTGAATCCAATCCTGCTTCTATGGTTTCGATTGAAGTGGAGAAAGAGAAACGCAAATGACCTTCGCCGTGCACACCAAAGACGATGCCCGGAACAGTTGCCACTTGCGCGCGATTCAACAATATCTCTGCTGCTTCGCGACTATCTTTGTGAATGCGACTGACATCGGGAAAAGCGTAGAAGGCTCCCGCCGGAGACGCGCAAGTAAGACCGATATCGTTAAGTCCTGACAGCAGTAGATCGCGCCGCAAGCGATATTGATTTCTGATCTCTGCAAGGATCGCGTTGTCGATCCTCATTGCTGCAAGTCCGGCCCATTGGGTCGGTGTGGAAACACCGTTTGATGAATAGAGAGTTGCCTTTCGCAGTCCGGTCATCCACGGCTCGCGCGCGATAGCGTATCCGAGTCGCCAACCAGTCATCGCATACGATTTCGAAAACGTGAAGGAAGTGATCGTGCGATCAAACATCCCATCGAGCGAAGCGATTGACACGTGTGCGCCGTCGTAGACCAGATCCTCGTAAGCTTCATCGGCGACGACGACGAGATCTCGATCTTGCGCAAAAGCGGCGACTGCTTGTGCTTCTTCGAGTGTCAACACGACGCCGCTCGGATTCTGCGGAGTGTTGTAATAGATGGCGCGTGTTCGTGCGGTCGCGTAGCGTGCGAGCGTTTGTTGAAAACCGACTTCGCGCGCCTCTTTCGTCGGAACAAAGACACAGCGACCCTGACAATGCGCCACGAGATCTTTGATCGGCGTCCAGTAAGGTGAGAAGAGAAGCACTTCATCGCCCGGGTTCACCACCGATTGAAACGCGCCAAACAGTCCCTGCATTCCACCGTTGACCACGATCACATCTTTCGACTCTGCTGGAATGCGATTTCGTGTGCGTAACTTTTCTGCTATCGCTTCGCGAAGCTCAGGTACGCCGGATGACGGCGCGTAACGAGTTTTATTTTCATCGAGCGCGCGTTTCGCGGCTTCCTTCACCAGTTCGGGAGTGGGCATGAAAGGTTCGCCGCCTTCGAACTGGTAAACAGTCGCGCCCTCGGCGCGCAGTTCCATGATGCGGTTGCGAAGTTTTACGATATCGGAAAAGCCGACCTCGTCGAATCGTGAAGCCAGGCGCAGAACCGTTGGCGAGGTTGTCACTGTTTGGACTCGTTTCCTTCCGACATGTTCGTGGGAAGCCGGATTATAAGACAAGCCACAGGAAGGCACAAAGAGCACAAATGAGTTGGACGACCCTGAGGCAATACTTTTAAGAAAAAGTTTTAAGTGAGACGGGCTAAGTGTAAGTATTGACACGCCAAACTCCGCACGGGTAACATGTCGGGTCATACGAATGCTGGCGAGCTCGCCAACAGACTTTCCAAATTCGCCCGATAGAGAATCGCCCGATAGAGAGTTGGCTCCGTAATTCCGCTCGAGACTTAAACTGAATGAGTCGCCCCGCCGTAGCCATACCCGAAAAACTCTTCTTCAAGATCGGTGAAGTATGCGAGCTTGCCGGTGTGCAGGCTCACGTGTTGCGCTATTGGGAGTCGGAGTTTCCGATGCTCGCGCCACAAAAAAATCGCGCGGGGCAGCGTGTCTATCGCAAACGCGATGTTGAAATGGCGTTGCGGATCAAAGAGTTGCTTTACGAAGATCAGTACACGATTGCTGGCGCGAAGAAGCGACTGAACAATGAGCTTCGTGGTGGAAAACTGAAAGTCGTCGCTGGCGAGGATGGGCAGCCCGAAAACGGAGATGGTGTTTCGACGATTCATGCGCGCACGATGGCGCCGCGCACGGCCGAAGAGCGACAGGGATTGAAACAACTCGCCGCCGAACTCCGCGAACTGCTGTCCCTGCTTGAGCAAGAAAGCAAAGGGCGAGTGAAATAAAAAGTTTTCGGCAGCGCGTTTGACTTTTGTTCTTTGGCAGGATAGTAAGTCAGGGAGACGGGACGTGGCGCAGCCTGGTAGCGCGCACGCTTGGGGTGCGTGAGGTCGCTGGTTCGAATCCAGTCGTCCCGACCATTTCTATCGGACCATTTACGGCTGCCACTTTTGGCAGCCGTTTTTGCGTTGTGGCAGATTTGTGGCAAACATTTTCGCGCAACACCCGCACGGCCTCCACAGCCGCTCGCTTAGCTCGGTCTGTCGCATGTGTATACCGACGCGTGGTTTGGGGATCAGAATGGCCCATTAGTTCCGCGATAGTCGCTTCACTAAGTATACCGTTTTTCCGTCACCGCACTTGCAGTGCAGATTACAATGAGCACTAACAAACGCAACACCCTCACCGCAGCACCCTATGAAATGTGCCAACAGTTTAAGGGTCGGATTATCTGCGGACGTTGCGGTAATAGTGATTGGACCAAGTTCACGTATATGTTGCCTCTCGATGGTCGCGTATTGATTCAATGTTCACACTGTGGTCTAACTTTTTCAAGTCAATGGAACCCACTTCCGATTGACACCCGATGAAATCGTTCGGTTTGGTATTATTACGGCGATGCGCCATCGTCCATATGTCTGACTTGGCTCAAAGGCTGCGAGAGATGGAGTCAAAAAGTTGAGGAACGACTAAGTTTCGCTGTTTCTCTTTTTCAGGTAGTTTCCTCGCCATCTCAGCGGCCCGCTAAAACCCTTGAATACGGCGGGAGCTTGTTTCGCATCTTGATTGGTCCAGCGATGCTTGAATGAAATCGCGCCGCCGCGTCAACTCAACCGTCCGACGGGTATCTCGACTCTGCTTATGGGACGCAATTTACTGCTATTCCAGGCCACGCCGAGCGCGCCGCTAGAAAGCCCTTGGCTGCTCCTGGTGTCCATTGCCATGTTTGCGATGTCGTTTTTCCTTCTTCATCAGGCAGTCGGGTTTCAGCAGTGGGTTACCGGGAAGGATGAATCGGCACCCAACCCACGAGCTGGTGTTAGCTTGGCTTGGGCGATTTCGCTTGTAATGATCGTCGGCTCAGTCGCTTATTGGTTTGTTCGACATCCTCCAAATCCCGGGGAGCCGAACTTGTTTCTTTGGATTATTTCAAACCGCCCTTCTGAACTTGCCGCTGGGCCGTTGCTCGGTACTATGGTTCCATTATTGATGTCGATATTCAAATTCGCTACCGCCGGATTGATCATGCGCGGCAATGCACAAGAATTGCCACCGCTGGCTCGCTCTCCAGCCGCAGCTCTTGCAGCTGCGCTCGTTTCCTTAATTTCGCTCGCAGGTAGCATTGCAACGCTGGTCATGTTCTTTTTTTGGATCAGGTCACCATGATGTGCTCAGTCCTAGCTCGCCATCTAACAAGTCATTCGACTGGACGCTCGGATAGCCTGGCTCTCATGGTTATTCCTGTGGTGGATGCTGGATGCTGTTCGCCTCGCGCCGGTCAATTCCAGCATTCGGCCTCAGTTAACAGGCTGTAACCGCGATGGATGGTAGCGTCTTTTGCAACAATTGCGGAACACCGATCACCGGCGAACCTACCGCTGATCCTATCCGGCGTAAGCCGTGTCCCCAGTGCGGCTCGCTCGGTCGGGGGTTCAAGATGACAGCCTCCACCGGCGTGTTCACCCTCACTGGCCACGATGTTGACTTAATCCACATTTCGTATCCAGAAAAACTGTTGAATGCTGCACACGATCTTGTTGAGAAAGGTGAATTTAGTATCGCGGTGGTGGTAGCGCATATGGCATGCGAAATAGGTGTGGAGCGGGCGCTTTCGCGAGCATTCAAAGCGAAAGGGATTGATTACCTGGAACAACCCGTCAACGACCTATTGCCTGGCTACAACCTGGCCAATGAGCGAGTCCGAAATCTCTACAATGCGGTAACCGGAGACGAAATCCAGAAGCAATCCTTCTGGCAACAATTTAAGGAGTCGGCGACTCGTAGAAACAAAGCGGTCCATCAGGGAACGATTGCGACAAAGCCAGAGGCTGAAGCGTCACTCAATGCTGCGAGCGGTCTTGTCGCATACCTGAAATGAAGCGGAAGGCGCGGGCCGAAACAGGCGCTGCACCTGACCCGGGCCGCGGCATCGGTTGCTGAGACTTCGAGTTCACTATGGCTAATTCGTTCGGCAGGAGCGAATCCTCAAAAGCAAAGGTTTTCACGATGTCGCAGCTGGAACAATAGTTTTAGATAAAATGAGAATTGGCTAGGAGTTCCACGTTTAGATTCGTGGGCGAAACCTAAACAAAGCCTTGCAGTTGACGGCGCGATAGCATGATTCTCAAGTAATCTTATTCCTTCAGCGTAGATGCTGATCGCGCGCCGCAGTTGAAGGCCAGCGTTAGGCGCCTTGGTGGCGTTACCAGTAGACTAGCGACCAAGAACTCGGAGTACGAGGTACATCGATCATGCAAGACGTATTCATCTCGCACGCTTCTCAAGACAAACACGAGTACGTGCTTCCTCTCGTAACCGCTTTGTCCTCCAAGGGAGTGACCTATTGGCTCGATGCTACCGAGATCTCGTGGGGCGACAGTATTGTTGGAAAGATCAATGAAGGCTTCAAAACCAGCAGGAGGGTGCTTCTTTGCTTATCTAGGCGTTTCCTAGAGAGGAAGTGGCCGCAGGCGGAACTGGACTCAGCGCTTGCGCAACAGATTGAATCGGGCGAGACGCGCGTGTTACCACTCATCCTCAATTCACGTGAAGAGGTCCTGTCCACTTATCCTTTGTTGCGCTCCTCTGCTTATCGGCTGTTCGAGCAAGGTGTCGAGGCTATCGCAGACGAGGTGGCCGCCTTGAGTGCGGTTGAACGCAGACCGAGACAGGGACTGCTGCGTATCCGGATCGAGTCCGCTCATTCGGGTCGTCTGTGCGATGTTATTGAAAGTCCCGCTGTCAGCATCGCTTGGCTGGCGTCAAAGGCCAAGGCAGCTCTTGGCGGTAAGGACGGAGTGGACGCTGGAGGCCTCGAACTTCTCCCGATGCGCTGGATTCTCGTAGACGTCAATGCGGAGGATCATTGGAAGGGAATGTCCGAACGTGAGAAGAGAGAGCTTTTCGCGATAGTCAAGGTGGGCGATGACGCGCGGACGGCTACTGCCGACACTACGTCGCTCCGAGATCTAGGCGTTCAGGACGAAACGGTATTCCACTTGTACGGAATCGCCATAGGACAGGCTGTTCTAATGAATACTCTCCGCAAAGGTCCCTTTGACCCCATGGGCCCTGCGTCTGCTTGATGTGAACGGAAGGGATGATCGTTGACGGCGTCTAACGTATTAAGAATTAGTAGCCCTCGTGGGTTCTTACGCCCGAGGCACAGCGACAGAAACATCGGACGTGGACCTTGTCGTTCTAGCGAGTCAGCCTGATCTGTACCTGCAGGAACAAAGCTGGACTAGATCGTTAATCAACAGGTCGAGAGCTATGGGAAGCTGATCTCGCTGCGCGTAGAGTATGCGGTCGGGCTTGAAGTCGAGTATGGTCTAACAGGCGCCCGATTAACCCTAGCGTTCGGCGGTTTTTCGTTCTTGTGAGAACTTGCATGCGTATGGGTTTACATTAAGACCTATATACGATTGGCGAGTTTTGTTGTGGCAGGATTGTGGCAGGAATAGATAGAACGCCGCTGTAGTGGGGTGGAAGTGGATGTCAACAGATGTAAAAACCGTTGATTTTGCTCGTGGCTGCATCTCGATGCAAAATCAATTAGTTACATTTAGGCAGCCCACGTGATTGGGGTGCGTGAGATCGCTGGTTCGAATCCAGTCGTCCCGACCAGTTCTCAACTACATACGGCTGCCAACTCTGGCAGCCGTTCTTGCGTTGCGGCAGACACCGTAGCGCAATACACGCACCGCTTCCACAGCAGTTCGTTTAGCTCGGTCTGTGGTGGCTTCCTGTTTTATCCAGATCAAGATACACATAGCTGGCTGCTACGTTGATTTGAACCGCTTCGTTGATGCAGCACCAAAAGCCAATCGCGGAATATCGCAAACGGAACCTCATCTTCTGGGGACTCCTCCTTGGTTACATACCAGCTGTTCTGATCATAGGCATTCCTCTTGGACAGCTCTTGAAATTCAAAGAGATTCCTGGATTGCTAGCCTTAATATGGATGCTATCCTTTGCGGTCGCGTCAGGTCTGGCGAGCGATGTGGAGGTGCCCCGTTGTCATAACAGATTCTATTATAAATGGTGGTATCACAACTCGTTCGCAACGAAGTGTGTGCACTGCCGCTTTCGTCCCTCAAACCCGCAGTAATTGCGTGGAGGCTTTTAGACATGACCCGCGGAACAAAGCGCTTGCAGCGGACCCGCCGCGTGAGCAGGCTTCTGTGTTAAGTTGCGTGGGCGAGCCGCTGAAGCGCAGCGTTAGGCCACCTCAGTGTAGCGTCAACTTTTAGTCTAGAGATTATGAAATCCTCCTTCCCCTCTTCACTGTTTATCTCTTCATCAGCACAGCGAGTGCCCAATCGCGAACGATCAGTAAGGCTCAGTATGAGAGGGTATTTCAGTTTGCGGTTTCGAAAACTAACGAGACTTATCCGGTTATTTTTAGGGTAACCACCAACTTTATCGAGAACGGCAAGATAATTCACACGGAAGTTACGCGCTTCGAGAAATAATTTTCAGACACATTGACATTAATCCCAAACGAATCACTAACATCGCTGAACTCAACGATGTGTCTTCCGACGAAAAGGTCCGCATGATGCGGCAGGTTGCGTGGTCGGGCCATGTATTTCGAGCTCATCGGCGAGATTAGCGACATCGAAAGAATTGCGCGCGGTCCTTCTGTTCGTGAACGTGCGACTGCGGAAGCAGTTCGGACCTGGGAATTGGCGGAAGCTAAAAGGCGTCGCGACTGTTAGGCTGGTAAAGGGCACGATACGAACGGTAGAATTGCATTGGTACGAAGCGCATGGAATTGGAAAGAAGAAGCTGAAGATAAAGCGTTATCTCGATTAAGATCATGAAGCGAGCAAAATCAGGAATCAAATTTGTCCTGTGTATTCGGAATGAAGAATGTGAGGATCTGGAATTTCGGAAGCTCTATCTAGTGCTCCCTGACGAGGCCGCTGCAGCCGATGGTTACCTTCGCGTGATTGACGAGTCGGGCGAAGACTACCTTTACCCTCAAGAATATTTCCTGCAAATAGAATTACCTAAAGCCGCAGAAAAAGCCCTTTTGTCAGCTGCTTAGTATTCGCACGCGGCCGAACCACTCGTTGGACACGAGCCTCGATAGCTTGTTTCTCAAGTAGCTTTGCTAATTCAAAGTTGTCGCTGGCGCTCGCCCGCATCAACTCCACCGTTATGAGCGGATCTCTTTGTTAAGTTGCGTGGGGCGAGCCGCTCAAGCGCAGCGTTAGGCGTCCGGGAGCAACATCTGATCCTCAAAGGCTAGTTTCGGAGGTGCTATGGAACGAGTTCCGCAAAGGCCCAAGCGCGTGTTTGTGAGTGTCCCTCGCGATCACAACCTTCGCGAACCGCAGCGACTACTCAAGCGTGCCGTGCTCACGCATCTACGTGCCAACGGTCTAGAGCCGCAGGAGTTCCAAGTATCAGGTCTGCCCGTCCGAGCTCCCTACACCATAGAAGCGGTGCGCGACATCATGTCTCGATGCCACGGCGTCCTGGTGCTGGCTTTCGCCCGCTGGCATGATGACTCTGTTGATGACGGGTTAGCCTTACCGACCGTCTGGAACCACTTCGAGGGCGCCTTTGCGATAGCCCTCAAGAAGGAGATTCTCGTTATCACAGAGACGCACGTGTCGGAAGATGGCATCACCTGGGGCGGCGGCGGGCAGATTGTTCTTCGAGCTCCCAAGGGTGCAGACGGAACCTGGTTATCAACAGAAGATACGCACACTCAACTTAGCGCGTGGATCGACGCCGTAAAGCAAAATGACGACGTCTTCTTGGCGTACAGCAGCAAGGGACGAGCCACCGCGAACGACATTCAAAAGTACCTATCGTCGAACGGCGTGTCAGTGCGAGACTGGGAAATCAACTTCTCTCCAGGGCCAACCATCTTGGAGGAACTCGTACAAGCGTCAAGATCTTGTCTTGGTGCGGTGATGCTCCTCACGCGCGACGATGAACTCGCGGGCAATAGCGCCCTTGCAGTTCCACGGGATAACGTCATCTTTGAGATGGGCATGTTCATGGAGGCGAAAGGAAGAGAGCGAGTGCTTGTCGTCTTGGAAGAAGGCGCTAAGCTTCCGGCTGATATCGGCGGAGGAATCTACCTCTCGCTTAAGGACAGGAGCGACATCTCGCCGATTCATTCTGGTCTACTCTCTTTCATACGAAGTCGCATTTAGCTGCAGTACTCGGGCATCAGTTTGATTGGGCTCCTGCTGCGATGCCGACGAGGACGCCTAACCCTTCTCTGCACCCGCGGGTGAGTTCAAACGTTCGACAGCTTCGTTGCCCAGATTAAAGGAGAAAAGCAAACCTTCGATGGATTATCGGATCGAAACAGAAGCCGTCACGGCCCAGACGCTCGCCGCCGTACGGCGGCGCGTGCTCAGCCGAGACATTGGCCGGACTTGGAAGCCGGCGCTTGATCTCGTTTGGGAGTTCCTCCGTCGCTATGACGGGCTGCGGGCCGGCGGACATAATTGTTTTCTCTACCATCATGCTGCTCATCCTGATGCAGCGATGGACATCGACTTCGGCGTTCAGGTCATACGGTCCTTTAGGGACGAGGGTGAGGTAGTCTGCACACAGACGCCTGCAGGCGAAGTTGCTATGACCACGCACGTCGGTGGCTATGACAAACTCGCTGCCGCACATAACGCGATCCACTGCTGGCGCGCAGCGACCGGCCGCGCCTTTGGCGCGTGCTCGTGGGAAATCTATGGCGACTGGACCGACGACACGTCGAAGCTCGAAACGCAAGTCGTCTATTTATTGAGGTGATGTCGGTTCCGAGCACCAGGCGTAAACTGTTGTGTGTGAACTTCGTTGTGGCAACGCGTCGAGCCAATGGTCCTCAGCGAAAGCCAAGCGCGTTCTCGCCGCGCTGTTGCGTATCGGTTGGAGTATTAAGCGTGAATCGGGTTCTGACAAAATCCTCTCCAGGCCCGGTTGGTCTGATTTCGTCTTTGCGTTTCATGATCGAGAAGAGATAGGAGCGAAGGTGTTGGCGCGTAATCGCAAAGAACACCGGGCTTGAACCCAAGAATCTTAAACAGTGGATCAAAGAAACATATCAATACGAATTTGATTCGCATGGAAATTGGACACGGAAACTTGGTGGAAACTTTGGCGGATCCTCGATTTAGGCATTCCCCCAAAGACTGCTATTACACGCAGAATTACTTACTATTAATGGCGGCTGCCGAACAGTCATTTGAATAAGGAGTTAATAGTAATTCGAGATGAAGGTTGAGTGAATTCATGCGCAGCTTAAGCGCAGCGTTGTTGAAATGAAATCGCGCCGGCGCGTCAACTCCGCTGTTAGGCGCTCCTGGTGTTAATCTTGAGACTATGGAAATTAACCAGTCTGATTGGAAAGTCTTCCGCCGTCTTCACAGCCTCGCCTTGGAGCGGTACTGCCGACGCGTGCTTGAAGAGGTGCGAGTAGCTGCGGAGTGCGAAGGCGACTACCACGATTGTTATCGCAGCGTGTATCGGTTAATTCGAGAGCGCGATAAAACAATGGCGGCTGCCTTTGACGATCCCAGTCGCTCCACCGCTCTTATCTTACTTGCTAATATGATCGGTGAAGAGTTGCTGACGGAAGAAGAGCTCAAGCAATTCAGTCTCGAAGTTCAACAGCGCATCGAAGTCATTAACAAGTTGCGTCGCACATAAGCGCGCTTGGAGGAAGAACTGCGGGTGGCTGCCGACCGTCTCCAGGAGAGATTGTGCCTTTAAGGGGACGGCGCGATAACAACGGCACCCCGAAGCAGAAGACATGGCGAGAGGACGAACGCAGCGAGCCGCGACCGTCGGCGTGGCCGAGCACGGTAACTCGGCGGTGCTCGTCACTGTCACGCACGGCGGTGAGTTGCTCGATCGTCGGAGCATCGACCTCACTGATCGCGGTTTGCCGACACACCCGCATCACCACCAAGGGTCGTGGGCGGTCGGCCGTTACCTAAACAGCCCATGGACGCGGGCGATTTCGCTCGGTGACGCCGTGGAGCTCGTCGAGCGCGTGCGTGAGTCCGCCGCGCGCGGCGCGCGCGAAAGCCTCGAGGCGCTGGCCGCAGCGGTGCCCGTGCCGATTGCGAGCATCGCGATCCGCGTGTGCCCCAAGCTTCCGCCGACGACTGAGGAGCGGATCGCCGACAATCGCGCGCAAGCCGTCGCCGACTCCGTCATGTATCGCGAGGCCCTCGCCACCGCAGCCGAGGCGCGCGGCTGGTCCGTGTATTGGTACGACCGCGAGCGCGTGTTTCGCGACGCGGCGGCGGCGCTCGGGCGCGAGGATGTCAATGCTTTCCTGCATGCGATGGGCCGTTCGATGGGGCCGCCTTGGCAGGCCAAACACAAGCTTGCGGCAGCCGCAGCCCTTGCGGCTACGCGGGGGCGTGTTTCGTGACACAACTGGTCCAGCGATGCTTGGATGAAATCGTGCCGCCGCGTCAACTCCTCAACAAACTTTCGCTGGTTGTGGACACCTGAAATCATCCACGACTATGAGCGCGGCGCGAACGCAGTTGAGACAGATGAACGTATTAGTCGCCGTGCTGAATTTGATCGGATCGGATTTGACCTCCTACTTGCCGCGCTGCAACTGGAACCTGCGATCGCCGTTTCAGTGAAGACCATGCGCGATGCTCGGCGGCGCATCTCGCAATCACCACGTGCGGCTGAACGTGATCTTGACGATGCGATCTATTTGGCTTGTGCTGTCGACGGTCATGCACAATTTCTGGTCACGGAAGACTCGGACTTGCGCAAGTTGGGAGAGACGTATCAGGACGTGCGTATTGTTAACTGGAAACAATTGGAAGTTGAATTGAAAGGCTTTCGCTCGGAGGATTGAAAGCCCTTTTGCTTTACAGGATTTACACGATGACTATCTGAGAGGTGAGGGTCTTGTGAACCGGGCATTTGTGTGCGATCTCTTCGAGGCGGGCGCGTTGCTCTTCGGAGAGTGGCCCGGTGACAGTAACTGAACGTTCGATGCGATGAATGAAGCCTTCCTGGTTCTGCACACACTCCTGACAGTCGTTCGAGTGAATTCGGTTTTGTTTTAATCGAACTGTTACTTGTTCGAGCGGCCACTGCTTTCGTCTCGCATAAAGCGTCACCGTCATTGAGATACAACTGCCGAGAGCAGCAAGCAGCAACGTGTAAGGATCCGGACCAGCATCCTCGCCGCCGGCAGCAACTGGTTCGTCAGTGATAAATGAATGTCCCGCGCCGTAGCGCACTTCGTTGCGCAGGTTTGTTTGTGAAGTTACAACTACTTCGCTCATATTGGCTCTCCTGCTTGGGTAGTGATGCAGTTTGATTTGGAATAACTACGCCGAAGGCGTTCGCTAATTTCAGCCCAGGGCTGGAGCGCAGCGACAACCCTGGGGCACCAATGAGAACGGGGGGCAAAACGCTGAAAGCGTTCGCCAATAGCTGAACCCTT
>Ga0207684_10000173_pt1 | contig 106483 bp, 98 predicted proteins | sample KBSK5501metaG_FD_184342 | JGI IMG/M metagenome (GOLD analysis project Ga0207684, IMG submission 184342) | Corn, switchgrass and miscanthus rhizosphere microbial communities from Kellogg Biological Station, Michigan, USA - KBS K5-50-1 metaG... | ecosystem: Host-associated > Plants > Roots >...
GCTGGCGCTCTCCGGCGAGGGGGGCAAGCCAGTGCAACTCGGCGGGCAGGATGTCACCAACGTAGATTTCGACTGGCCGGCGAACCTTGCCTCCAACGCGTACTACTTCTGTGTCTTCCCGGCGGCCTATCCCACCGCCACCCCCACCGCCACCCCCACTGCGACGACTTCGGGCACACCAGTGAGCACACCTGCTGGCGGCCCAACCGCTACACCTCGCCCGACTCCCCCGCCAATCGTGACGGGTCCCAATGCGTCCTTCTCCACGGTCCCATTCTTCTATACCCGCGACGCCAGCGCGACCGTGGCGCTGCCCAATCCAGACACCGCCAGCGCCGCCGCAGGCGCGCAGGTGACCGTGACGCTGACAAAGTGGTTGAGCCAGAATCGCGCCTCGCCAACAAGCGTGGTGTTGATACCGGTAGGACAGCAAGACTCGCCCAACGAGGACGCGCCGATCAGCGCAGAGTTCACCGTGACCACGCCGCCCGACAGCAAGGGGACCTGCACGCTCAGCGTCACCATTCCCGCGAACCTGAACTCCGGGCCGAACCAGAAGGGGGCGACTCAGCCTTTCCTCATGGTCGTCGGCGGGCCAGGCATCTTCCAGCGCAGCGACCCGTTCGCGATCACACCCACGATCACGCCGACCGTCTCGGTCACGCCAACACCAACGCATGTCGCCGGGGGATCCGGCGGCGGGGGCCTGTTGGTGGTCATCGGCTGGATCGTGGCGTTCCTGGCGTTCCTGGGCGCCGTTGGTGGCGTGCTGTATCTGGCGCTCAGCCGCCGCACGGGAGGGGACGCTCCGTCACCTGGGGCTGGAGCGCCCTGGGCTGGGCCGCCAGATAGCGCGCCAGGCGGGTCCGAGCCGGGAGGCTGGGGTCTGCGATCTCCGACCTGGGACCAGTGGGGACAGGGGTCGCCGGGGTCCACGCCAGATTGGGATGCGCCTACGGAGCCAGGGCGATGGCCGGAGGATCGACGGTAAACGGGAGACTCGCGGCGACCGCGCCATTCCAAGTGAGGGTGACGACGCCGCTGCCAGCGTCCTGGAGGGCGAAGCGAGTCGAGAATTGCGCGTAGCGCTCCTGCGAACCTGCGGGGATCTCCAGCGTCCCCGGCACGCTGCCTGATGGCGCGCAGAAGGAGACGCCCGCCACGCCGGGTTGCGCTGTGGCGATCTTGAACGTCACGTACGCCTGCTGCCCCACAACGAAGCGCGTGGTAGCGTCAATCGGGCGGAAGTCCTGCCGGGCCGCGTCGCGCACGCCGGTGGTCAGCTGCGCGTTGGTGAGCGCGCGGGCGGCGCGGAGATCGACTGTGGCGAGCGGGCAGGCGATGGGAACGGTGGCTGTGGCGGTCGCGGGCGGTGGGATCTGGGTCGCGGCGGCGAAGAAGGGCAGCGTAAAAAACGCGTGCGCGCCGGTCGCTTGCGCCCAAACGCCAATCCCCAGCCCGGAAATGACCAGGCCGACGAGCGCGAGGATGGAGACGAGTCCGGCGCGCTTCCGCCGCGCCAGAGGGCGCACTACACCGTAGCTGAGGATGCGTGGGCGCTCACGTGGGCGTAGATCCAGCCGATCAGGATGGGCGAATGGCTCCGGAGCGACGGGGGGGCCGGCAAGGGAGAATACGAAAGCCTGAACGGGAACGCCCGAGGGATCTGTCGCCAGGGGTGGGGCCGCGAGCGGGGCGCCGAGCAGAGCCCCGCAGCGGGGGCAGCGCTCGTCTTCCCCTCGCGCCGCCGATCCGCAGCGGGGGCAGCGCACGAGCCGTTTCTCCCTCATCGTACTCTTTCTCCGATACGCCGATTCCGTCACCGATGCGCAGTATAGCGGATCGCGCGTTCGCCCGGCAAAATTGCGCCCAATGATCTCACGACCGGGGAACAACGACCTGACCTACGCGGAGCGCGCTCAACACGCTTTTGCGCCATGTCGCTATATTTTGTATAGTTTCATGCATCGCGTTGCGCTCCAGAGGTCACACGAGCAGGAACTTCATGCAGAGGAAGGCGATGGCAGGATGCGAGTAGGACTGCAGGTCAATAATTTCACCTGGCCCACCGGGCAGGCGCGCCTGGGCGAAGAGTTCGGCGCGATCGCCGAGCGTGCCGAGCAGGCGGGTTTCTATAGCCTGTGGGTGATGGATCATTTCTATCAGATCGGCTATCATGGCTCCGCCGAGCATGAGATGCTCGAGGCCTATACCACGCTGGGATTCGCCGCCGGGCGCACCAGCCGCATCAAGTTGGGCTCGCTGGTGACTGGCGTGATCTACCGCTATCCAGGCATCCTCATCAAGACGGTGACCACGCTCGACGTGCTCTCCGGCGGGCGGGCCTATTTCGGCATTGGCGCGGCGTGGAACGCGGAGGAAAGCATGGGCCTTGGTGTGCCCTTCCCGCCGCTCAAGGAGCGCTATGAGCGGCTGGAGGATACGCTCCAGATCGCCCAGCAGATGTGGTCCGGCGCGGATAAGCCCTTCGACGGCAAACATGCCCATCTCGGCCGCACGCTGAATGTCCCGCAAGTCATCAGCAAGCCGCACCCGCCCATTCTGATCGGCGGCATCGGCGAGAAAAAGACCTTGCGGCTGGTCGCGCAGTACGGTGACGCGTGCAACCTCTTCGCGCGCATGGGAGACGACATCCTCAAGCAGAAGCTCGACGCCCTGCGCGGACACTGTGAGCAGTTGGGTCGGCCGTATGAGGAGATCGAGAAGACCTCGCTTGAGCACATCCGTCTGAGCCGCGATGGAGTCAAAGAGACGTTGACGCCTCCGCAGGTGGTCGAGCGGTTCGCGCATCTGGCGGAGCTGGGCTTCGACCAGGGGATCATTAGCCTCTCCCGTCCGACTGATCCTGAAGCCTTCGAGCTGCTCGGCGCGCAGGTCATTCCGGAGGTCGAGAAGATTCGGCCCACGGGCCGCTAGTTATGGGCGTTGGCGCTAATGTGACGTTCGCCGCCGGACGTTGACGCTTTGAGGAAGTAAGTATGACCCTAACTGACGCCGTGCGCGCCTTTCTGAAAGAGAAGCGCTTCGCCGTGCTGGCCACGATCAACGCGGACGGGACGCCACAGCAGACGATCATGTGGTACGAGTTGCAAGGCGACGAGATCATGATGAACACGCGCGATGGGCGTGTGAAGTCTGGGAATTTCCGGCGTGATCCACGCGCCTCCATCTGCGTGGAGGATGGCTATCGCGGCGTTACGATACAGGGAACGGTGCGGCTCGAGGAGAGCCCAGGGATTGCGCAGGCCGATATTCGCCGCCTCGCCGTGCTCAATCATGGGCCAGAAAAGGGCAACGAGATGGCCGATACCAGTTTCGCGCGGCAGCGCCGCCTGACCATCCGGCTGCCCATCGAGCATCTCATACCTCATGGATTCGACGAATGAATGTCGTCGCGCTCTCCGGCGGCGTCGGCGGCGCCAAGCTCGCCCATGGGCTGTACCGGGCGCTAGAGCCTGATACGCTGACGCTGATCGTCAACACCGGCGACGATTTCGATCACTACGGCCTGCGCATCTGCCCCGATCTGGACACCGCGCTCTACACGCTGGCGGGTCTCGCCAACGAGGCGACAGGCTGGGGCGTGGCGGGCGAGACCTGGGCGACGCTCGACATGCTGCGCGGTTATGGCGTGGATACCTGGTTCCAGGTAGGCGACCGCGACTTCGCTATGCATGTCCTGCGGACGGCGCGGCTGCGGGAGGGTGCGACGCTCACCGAGATTTTCTCCACTATTGTGAGCGCGCTGGGCGTGCATGCGGCGATACTGCCAATGGCGGATGAGCCGGTCCCGACGCGGTTGCGGACGTCGGCTGGCGAGTTGGCGTTTCAGGAGTACTTTGTACATCGTCGTCATGGTGATGATGTGTTCGGCGTGGAATATGACGGCGCGGAGGACGCACATCCCACCCCGCGCGCGCGCGAGGCGCTGGCCGCGGCGGAGGCGATCATCCTCTGCCCGTCGAACCCATTCGTCAGCGTCGGGCCGATCCTGGCCGTCGCGGGCATGCGCGACTTGCTGCACGCCGCCAGAGCGCCACGCGTCGCGGTCAGCCCCATTGTCGGCGGTCAGGCGCTCAAGGGCCCTGCCGACCGGATGCTGGCCACGATGGGGCATGAGGTCTCGGCATATGGCGTCGCCGCGTGGTATGGCGCTCTGCTGGATGGCATGGTGATTGATCGGCTCGACGCCGAGCAGGCGCCCCGTATCGAGTCGCTCGGTCTACGCACGCTGGTCACGAATACTGTGATGTCCAGCGTCGAGGATCGCCTCCGCCTGGCGCGCGACGTGCTACAATTCGCCGCGAGTGTGCGTGCGTCTGGTTCCTCGGCGTGAGCCTGGCATGAAGCTGGAGCGAGACTGATGCGGATCGTCGCGCTGGTCCCTTTCAAAACGTTCGAGCAGGCGAAGTCGCGGCTGGAAAGCGCGCTCAGTCCCGCAGATCGCCGGGCGCTGGTCCGCTGGATGGGCGCGCGCGTCGTCGGGGCGCTGCGCGCGTCGGGGGCTGTGCACAGGATTGGCGTGGTTGGCGCAGATCCGGTTTTGGTTGGGCAGTGGCGCGATGATCCCCTGGTGACGGCGGTCCACGCGACGGGGCTGAGCCTGAACCAGGACCTGGAGACGGGACGGCGCTGGGCGCTGCGGCAAGGCGCCGATGCGCTGCTGGTGGCGCTGGGTGATCTGCCTCTGCTCAGTGGCTCCGCCGTGCGCGAGGTCATCGCGCTGGCAGGCTTGCCGGCGCGCGCGCAGACGGTCGTGATCGCGCCGGACCGCCGCCAGGACGGGACGAACCTGCTACTACAGTCTCCGCCTGGGCTGATGGCCTTCACATATGGGCGGCACAGTCTCGCGCGCCACCTGCACGCCGCGCGGCGAGCGGGCGCCGAGCCGTCGATCTACCGCGCTGAGGAGACCAGCTTCGATGTCGATACGCCAGCTGATCTTGAGTTGATCGTGGCGCGTGGTCTCTGGCCACCGGTCGCGCCAGAGCCGTCGGTGGCAGAAAGTGAGAGGCATGTCGAAACCAGCTGAAGGCGTGCGGCTCATTGGGTTGAGCGAGGCGCCGGAGGTCACGCCTGGGATGGACCTGACGCGCGTGCTCCTGGACGCCGCCGCCGCGAGCGACCTCGCGCTGCGCGACGACGATATTCTGATCGTCACGCACAAGGTCGTCTCAAAGGCGGAGGGGCGTCTGATTGATTTGCGCGAGGTACAGGCGTCCGACCTAGCCCAGCGCTTCGCCGCCCAATGGGGCAAGGACGCGCGGCAGATCGAGGTCGTGCTGCGCGAGAGCGCGCGCATCGTGCGCATGGATCGTGGCATCATCATCGCGCAGACGCATCATGGCTTTGTCTGCGCCAACGCCGGGGTGGACGCCTCGAACGTCGCGGGCGACGAGATCGTCTGCCTCCTGCCGGTGGACCCCGACGCATCGGCGGCGCACCTGCGCGAGGCGATTCAGCGCGCGGCGGGAGTGCGCCTGGCCGTCATCATCACTGATTCGTTTGGGCGGCCCTGGCGCCAGGGCATCGTGAATGTCGCCATCGGCGTCGCCGGCATCCAGCCCCTGGTGGACTATCGAGGCAAGCCGGACGATCACGGGCGCGTGATGAGCGCGAGCGTCATCGCCATCGCCGATGAACTGGCCTCGGCGGCGGAGCTGGTGACGGGCAAGCTGGGGCGCTGCCCGTTCGTCGTCGTGCGGGGCTATGCGCCGCCGGGAGCGCGTGGCCAGGAGGGGCGCGGCGCTGACCTGCTGATGGACGCGAGTATGGATCTCTTCCGCTGAGAGTTCACACGCGGGCTGGCGCGGGAGGCTCGGCGCTCGCCGCGGTCAGCAGCTCCGTCGCGGTGGCCAGTACGGCCTCCGGGGTGATCGCGTTCAGGCAGGCAAAGCTGTAGCAGTTATTGACCTTCCAGAGGGGATCATTGCCGACGAAGCGGAAGCAGGGGCTGCACGCCAGGTCGGAGTGAACGACGCGTGGCGCCGGGCTCTTGGGGCTGGACGGCGCAAACTCGGTCCAGTCGGAGGGGCCGAAGATACCAATGGCAGGAGCGCCAACGGCTCCGGCAATATGTAGCGGCGCGGAGTCGTTGCCTATGTAGAGCATGGAGCGCTCGATGAGCGCTGCGGTAACGTTGAGCGACGCGCGCCCGGCCAGCACGTGCGTGTGGCCTGTCACGAGCGCCGCCGCCAGCTCCGAGCGTTCGACGTCCTCTTCGCCGCCGATGAAGAGCACATGCGCGTGGTGGCGCGCAACCAGCGCGTTCGCCACTGCCGCGAAACGCTCCGGGGCCCAGCGCTTGCGCCCATTGAAGCCATCACCGCCCAGGTGCATCGTAATCAAGGGGGTTGTTCCCACGAGGCCCTCCTGCCGCAGCAGCGCCCTTGCCTGCGCGCGATCCTGCTCCGTGAGGTAGACGCGTGGGGTGCGCGCAACGGGATCAGCGGGGAACTCACTCACCAATGGGAAAAGCGCGCGGAAGTATTGCTCGACGGCATGGCGCGCGCGCATGACGGCGTCGCCGCCGGCGAGAAACCACCAGCGCGGCAGGTTCAGGAACAGGCGCGGAGTCAGCGGGTGCGCCAGGCGAGTGGTGAGGGCGGAGGCGCCGGAGAAGTTGATGATGAGATCGAACTGGTCGCGGCGGAGCGCGCGCAGCGCAGTGAGATAGCGCCAGGACTGGCGCCCTGCGCCTTGCGCGGGCGCATAGATCAGCCGGGTGATGGCGGGATTGCCGCTGAGGACGCCGGCGTTGCTCGGCGCGACCAGGGCGGCGATCTCGGCGTGTGGAAAAGCCTGGCGCAGCGCGGCCAGGGCGGGAGTGGCGAGCAGCGTGTCGCCGATGGGTGAGATCAGGCCAATCAGAATGCGCGTGGGGTTCGCCGGGATGCGGCGCGACATCCAGGCGCGCTCAGGCGGCCTGGCGATGGTCTGACTCGTAGGCATCTCGTCTCGCTTACTGCACATCCGCCGGAGCGCTGGCGCTAATCCAGCACAGATTCTGGCGCTCGCGCCTCAACACCGGCGTGCGCCAGCGTCTGCCGCTCGGCCCTGCGGCTAAAGTAGACCCAGGCGAACATGGATACGGCGCCGGTGACACCGACGAATATGGCCAGCAGCACGACCGCGACAGAGGGCATTTTCGTCAAGTCCGCGACGTAGCCGATGATGAGGATGACGGGAATCGTGATCGCATTGAGCGCCATGATCTGCAGCGCGAGCACGCGGCCCTTGATGTAATCCTCGGAAAGCTCCTGCATCTTCGCCTGCGCGGGCACGTTGATGAGGTCGAGCGCGACGCCAAGGATGAAGGTCAGCCCCAGCACCAGCCCGTAATACCAGGGATCCCTGGTCCAGTCGTATTGGCCCCAGGTGGTCGACGTATAGAAACGTGTGAAAGCGATGCCGAGCGCGCAGGCGACGACGAGAGCGATGCCGCCCCCGACGAGGCGCGTGTATCTGATATGCCGCGCCAGCCGCGGGGTAATCGCCGCCCCCAGCACGAGCCCAATTCCCGCCGGGATGAAGACCAGCGCCGCCGACGCCGCTGGCAGGCCGAAATAATAGCCGACGAAGGCTGGCGCGATCATCGCGATCACCGCTGTGACCACACCGGCCAGGGAAAGCTGGAACAGCGCGATGGTGAGCAATGGGCGTTTTACGACATAGTGCATGGTCTGGGTGATCGCGCCCCACATATCCATCCACGGGCGCTCTGGACGCCGGTTGCGCCCACCGGACTCGTCTGGCTTGGTGCGCAGATCATCGGCGGGAATCTGGTTGATGAGCCAGACGCAGACGAAGTACAGCGCCGCGATCAGCAAGAAGAGCGTCTCGGCGGGGTATTGCGAAATTGGGCGCGGCAACAATGGCACCGTCAGCAGGACAAGCGGTCCTATGATGATCAGGCCGAGCGCCTGCGAGACAGTGAAGGTGATGTTGAACAGCGCGAGGGCGTTCATCAGCGATTTCGGCTTGACGAGCTTCGGAATCGCCGCGCCCTCCGCAGGCCCGAAGAACTGGCCAACCATTGAGATAAAGAAGGTCAGCGCGTAGATCGGCAGCAGCGCGGTCCGGTCGAGCAGCAGGAACACGACGAACGCCAGGGAGGCGAGGCCACGCAGGATATTACTGACGAGCAGCACGGCCCGTCGGTCCAGTCGGTCTACGAGAACGCCAGCGGGCGCGCCGATGAGCAGAGCTGGCAGGCTGAACGCGACGATAGCCCCTGCGGTGGCCGTCAGGCTCCTGCTCTCAGTTGCGATGAGGGTAATGAGTCCATAGTTCGCCGCGTTCATGTTCGTCTGCGAGATGATCTGCGCGGTCCACAAGCGGAGAAATTTGCGGTTCTGCAAGACCTCCTTGTAACCAGTGCCCCCCTCTGAATCGGCGGGGCTTCGGCGCGTTTTGGGCGGGAGATCAGGCGTAACCGGCGCCGGGCCATTGACGGTGAGTTTCTCTCCGCCCAAGGCATTCATCATCGGCCCTGGGTGCGTCGGCTGGGCGGCGTTTGGAAACGACTGGTCGGCCACATTGGATCGTAAACGGCGATCCGATGGTCGCTTCTGTCGTGGGATCGTGTCGCCTCGGTGGACTCTCGCCATCTCGTCGCTCACCCCTATACGGAAAGCGCATCGTCGGCTGGCGTAGCGCCCCGGCTGACGATCACTTTGACGCGCTTCTCGATCTCGCCGCGCGAGAGCAGCACCCGACGCCCACAGCCGAGGCAGCGCAAGCCGATGTCCGCTCCCAGCCGGTAGACTCGCCACTCATAGCTGCCGCATGGGTGTGGCTTGCGGAGGCGTACCTGGTCGCCTAGGCCAAGATCGGCGAACTTCATCGTTGCGCCTCCTGCTTCGCTTCCTGCGTCGAACCATCCGTCGAACCATCCGTCGAACCGTGCGCTACTCCGCCAGCCGAGTCGCCGGTGTTCGCGTCGCGCGTATACAGTCCTTGCGCGCTAATATACTCTGATACCACATTTGAAACAAGGTAGCGTACGGGAAGTCCCTGCGCCACGCGTTCACGGATCGCCGCGCTCGAGATATCAAGTTGTGGAAATGGGATCGTGCGCAACTTCTCGCGCACACCTGGCAGACGCTCTAGCACATCGTCAAGCGCGGCGTCTGGCCCAGCGCCGGGCCGGTGGACAGCGGCGATCTCATCAACACTCGCCACGACAGTCGCAGGATCGCGCCAGTGCGGCAGATAAAGCAGCATATCCCAGCCGACGATCAGCGCGATCTCAACCTCTGGCCCCCACACTGCACGCAACTGGCGCAACGTATCCACACTGTAGGATGGCCCAGGCCGCTCGATCTCGAGCCTGAGCAAGCCAAAGCGGGCATCGGGAGCGAGCGCGTGCTCCAGCATCGCCACGCGATGAACGGCAGCAGTCACTGGCTGTCCAATCTTGTGTGGCGAGGAGCCTGTCGGGATGAAGTACACGCGATCCAGTCCCAGGCGCGCATGGACCTCCTGCGCGAGGATGAGATGCCCGATGTGCAGTGGATCGAACGTCCCGCCCAGAACACCGTAGCGGCGACCTGGCATTCTGAAGCCCTCTTTTCATTGGGGCGCTGGCGTAGGCGTCCATGGACTCGTGATAGCCTTCGAATGGCATTGCGCGGGCAGTTTCCCGCATATCAACTACGAATCGCCCGGTGAGCGGGTTGGCAAACGCGGTCCGTGTGGGTATGCGCTCGCTACCCTCACATGCTACAGGCCAGGCGCAAGCGGCCTGCCGTTTCCGGTCGCATCGCGGTTATATTGGGCTATCCGTTGGTCCTAATTCCGTCGTCTTGTCCCCCACGATCATCCACGACTTCGGCCAGCGGCGCGAGGGCCAGTTGCCGCGACTGCGCCAGCAGACGCCCATCCTGTGACCAGACCTCGGCGTCCTCCTCGAAGTACCCTTCCGTCGCCAGGCGTGTCGAGACCACGAGCAGGTACCAGTCGTCTGGCCGTGCGCGCTCCAGTGGACGTTGCGCGCGGAAGTGAATTGTCAGGTCAATTGTCGGCGCGAGAACGGGCGCTGTCAGGCGCGTGAAGATCTGGGGAAACCAGGCGTCGGTCAGGGCCGCGATGAACAGGGTGTCTGCCGCGCGGGCTTCGCGTGGGCGCAGCCAGCCACCTGAACGCATGCTCGCTGAACCGCTGAACGGTAGCGCGCCGAAGGCAAGGCGTACCTCATAATTGTTCCAGAACGTCGGCCCCGCGCCGGGCGGAACTGGCAACGCATCTTGCGGAGCCGGGGCTTCCGGCATGCGCGCCTCGACGATCTCCAGCCCGGTTCGTGGCCGCGAGAAGGCTGCCAGCGCCAGGACACAGAGCCGATCCCCCTGGCTAATGCGCGCAGAGAGCATGGACATCGTCCTGCCTGCGCGCTCCATCGTGACCGCAATCTCACAGGCGCCAGTTGCGGGTGGCGCGAGATAGTGCAGCGTGAGCGAGCGTGGGTCAATTTCCTCGCCCGCCGTTATCTGCAACGCCCGCAGGATCAGAGCCGCGAGGTAGCCTCCGTTCGGGCCGCGCTGGACAGACCAGGCGGGACTGATCTCAGCCTGAAAGACGCCGGCGGCGACGCGCGTCACCGCGGTATCGGCGTCGAATGCGCTCACAGCAGCGCCTCAAGCTGGTCGAGGTAACTGCCGAAGAGGTCGAGCGCCGCCTGTACCGGCTGCGGCGTCGAGAGATCCACGCCAGCGCCGTGCAGGAGGGCGATACTGTACTCTGATGACCCGGAGGAGAGGAAGCGCAGGTAGCGGTCGCGCGCTGGCTGCCCCTCCGCGAGGATCTGGCTGGCGAGCGCCGCCGAAGCCGAGATGCCCGTCGCATACTGGTAGACGTAGTACGAGGAGTAAAAGTGCGGGATGCGCGCCCACTCATTCTCGATCGGCTCGTCGACGACGACCTCCGGACCGTAATATTGGTCGTTCAGGCCCTTGAAGACCTGGCAGAGCAGCTCCGGCGTCAACGACTCGCCCGCCTCGGCGCGCGCGTGGGCGTCGCGCTCGAACTCGGCGAAGAGTGTCTGGCGGTAGAGGGTCGTGCGATACGTCTCGAGCGCGTGGTTGATGATGTACATGCGCAGGGCGCGATCCGTGGTCGTCTTGAGCAGGTAATCGGTCAGCAGCGCCTCGTTGAGTGTCGAGGCGACCTCGGCGACGAAGAGTGTGTAGTTCCCGTAGGGGTAGGGCTGGGTCTCGCGCGTGAAATACGAGTGCATCGAGTGGCCCAACTCGTGCGCCAGAGTGAACATGCTGTCCATGTTGCCCTGGTAGTTCAGCAGCACGAAGGGATTCGTGCCGTAGCTGCCCCAGCTATACGCGCCGGAACGCTTGCCCTGGTTCTCGTAGACATCCACCCAGCGCGCGCCGAATCCCTGGCGCAGCGCCCCGATGTAATCAGGGCCGAGCGGAGCGAGCGCCTGCGCGACCTGCTCCTGCGCCTCAGGATAGCTCACTGTATACTCGACCTCCTTGACCATCGGTGTATAGAGGTCGTACATATGCAGCTCGTCCAGCCCCAGCAGACGCTTGCGCAGGCGTAAATAGCGATACAGCACCGGCAGGTTCGCGTGGACAGTTGTGATGAGGCTATCGTACACGGCGATCGGGATGTTGTTCGGATCCAGGGCCGCCTGGAGCGTCGAGTCGTACTTGCGGGCGCGCGCGAAGAAGATGTCGCGCTTGACCTGCGAGCCGAGCGTCGCCGCCAGCGTGTTGCACAGATCCCGATACGCGCCGAGCATTGCCTCGAACGCGCCCTTGCGCACACTTCTATCCTGGCTCTCCAGGAATTTCGCCACATAGTTGCCCTGTGTGAGCTGAACCTCCGCGCCGCGCTCGTCTTTGACTGTGGGCAGCTTGAGATCGGCGTTGTTGAGCATCTCGAAGATGCGCTCGGCGGCGGAGCCCATCTCATCCGCCTGCGCCAACAGCGCCTCCATCTCCGCCGTGAGGATGTGCGGCCGCTCGCGGTTGATCTCGTCGAGGGCGTGGCGATAGACGGCGAGCTTCGGCTCCTCGGCGAGGAAGCCGTCGAGCCGCTCCTGCGGGATCGCCAGGATCTCGGGCGTGATGTACGATCCAGCGGCGTTCAGCTCGCTTGCCAGCGTCGTCACGCGATCCGCCAGCGCCTGATACTGGCTCTCGGCGGTATCCTGGTGGAAGCGCATGTGCGCGTAGACGTAGAGCCGCCCCAGGATTTCGCCCGCCTCGTCGCGTCGCTGGAGCGCTTGCAGGAGGCCTCGCGCCGAGTCGCCGAGCGTTCCCTGTCCAGCGCGGATACCCTCCAGCATGCCCGTGACGCGCGCGAAATCCGTCTCCCATGCCTCCACGGACGGGTAGATCGTCTCCAGATTCCAGGTATCTTCGGTGCGAACCTCGCTGCGCTTGGGCAGGGTGGTAGCGGTGGTCATGGCTGCTCCTCGCATCACGGAAATGGCAACGAACAAGGGAAGGCGCCGCAGCGGACGCTCCTGAAAGTGTACCGCAGACAAGCGTCCATGGGCTATGCGCCACACCAGCGATAGATCAGGCCGGCGGTACAATCCTGCGCGTCGCGGCTTCCCACCGCCAGACCGCGTCTGGCGAGTGCAATTGAACGCCACCGCGCCAAGAGTCAATGCCGTGTGTGGCGATCAAGTCGAGTTCGCCCGCCAGCGCTGCCCTGCCAGCGTCGGTTAATGTCAGCCGCTGCGCGAGGAAGTCATCCGCTGGAGGATACTCAACTGGGACGAGGAAGGGCGCGCCATCGAGTTGCGCGACCAGTGGCGTTGGCCCCTCGGCAAGCGTTGTCAGCCGTGCCCAGACCGGCAAGTCGCCCAGGTAGACCGCCTCTTCGGGAAGCTGTGAGGCGCGGTAGATGTCACGCGGGCGTTCGGCTCCCGCCGTAATCGCCCGCAGGATGTTCTGTTCGGAGCGCGCCAGTCCGGATCGCGTGTCGGGAAACTCCTCCAGGTGGCGCATCAGCGCGGCGCGCAGGAAGGGCAACGCGGTCGTATCGCCGTCTAGCAACCGCTCGATGGCAGTGGGATCCGGCGCGCGAAACACCGTCCACGCCGCGCGCCCCAGCGCCAGTTCCGCCTCCGTCACCGCATACCGCTGGGGAAAGAGCGCGGCCAGTTGCGAAGGCGTGAGTTGGCCCAGCCCGGAGAAGTCCGCGATCTCGGGATGCGCGCCGATGCAGAGCAGGCTCAGTTTCCCTTGTGGTGGATGCTCGGCGAACCAGTCGAGCAATTGCAGGAGTTGCAACTGGTCGTAGAGGTCGTGCTCGAACCACAACACGGTCTCGTCTTCGCCGCTCACGTCCTTGAGTGTGGCGTCACGCTGCGTGAATTCGGCCAGGACTGCATCGTACGCGCCCCATCGCTGTTCGGCGATGTAACGCGCGCGTACAGGCCGCAATTCGTCGAGCGTCAGCCTGGCGCGAACCGGTCCATCGTGCAGGATGTCGCGCCAGGCAAGGACAACGCCAGGCAGGCCAGACATGCGCAGGCTACCGGCGGCGCTTTCGCCATTCGTGATGTGAAGCATCATTCGCCCCTTCCGGCTTGCAGGACTCATGGCTGACCAGCGCGGGCCTATCCCTACAGGCATCAACGCACAGGCATCAACGCACAGGCATCAACGCACAGGCATCAACGCACAGGCATCAACGCGCCGCGAGTGACGCATCGCCATCCAGCGCGGCAACTCATTCTCCTGACGCCGCAACCGCCACAAACCGCTGAGCCTCGAACACCGCCCAACCTATTCCCGTCATTCGTTCCAGCAGCGTGACGACCCAGTCCTCGTCGTAGCCCCAGCTCGGGCGAGCGATCGCCGCTTCAGCAGGTAGGGCGGGGCCCAACTCGTCAGTAACCTCTCCATTTAAATAGAGAATCCGGCGACGCTCCTGCCCCTCTACATAGAGGCAGAATCCATAGACCGAGGCGACGCTCGACAGCAGAAAGCCGAGCGACCGCGCGCCAAGTGAGAGGTCTTCCATCATGTCGTCATTCATCGCGAGCGCTCCACCCGGCTGTGTGATCACACACCAGCCCATGATCTCCGCCAAGGCAAGATCGCCCTTCAGATGTGATGTGGAGGCGATCTCAGCGCTAACGGTGGCGCCCGTTGGCGTATAGGAGCGCAACGGCGCGTTCAGCAATTCGGCCACAGTCCTGCCCCTGACGGCGATGATGCTAGTAGTCCAGCCCATCCTATCTTCGCTCTGTCGCTTACATAGACATAATTCCGGAGCGCTGCCGGTGTGTGGAATACCGCTGGATGGGAGTGGAGCGTCATCCCGTCGCCGTAGAGCGTGGCGCGACTGCGCTTAGCCGCCGTTCCCACCGCCCATCGAGACAGCTATGAGCGCTTGGCATTGCGCCAATGCCAGAGCTTCGTCGGGCGCCTCTCGTGCGGCGTGTCATCGGGTGGCGCGACCAGGGGATCTTCTTCAGCTAGGAAGGCGAGCACATCGTGATTGAACGCCTCGGCGCATTCGACGATGGGCACATGGCCGATGCCATGGTAGACGATATGCCGCGCGCCAGGGATGCTCCGTGCGAGATGGTCGCCGTTCTGCGGTGGGACCAGCGGATCCGCATCGCCGTGGATCACCAGCGTCGGCGCGATGATGTTTCCTACCTGCGCCGAGACATCCTGTGAGAGCGTGGCGGCGAGCTGGCGCTGGTAGCTCTCCGGCGTGAAGGGGCGATGTAACGCTATCTCGGCGATCTGGTCGAGCGCGTCGGGATGCGTGCCAAGGTAGGCGGGCGACATGATGCGCGAATAGGCGAAGTAGGCGCGCGCGTCGGCGCCAGAGACGCCTTGCATAGTCAGCACGGAGAGGATCGAGGCTTCCGGCATGACATGCGTCGCGCCGCCCGCTGAAGTCGAGACCAGGATGAGTTTCGCGACCTGATCGGGATGGCGTAGCGCGACGTTGAGCGCCACATAGCCGCCGAGTGAGATGCCAATCACGTGGACGCGCGGAATCTGGAGCGCGCGCGCCACTCCCGCGACATCATCCGCCAGATCCGCCAGCGTGTAGGGTTGATCGACGCGGTCACTGTCGCCGACATCGCGGAAATCAAGCGCCAGCGTGCGGTAGTCTTTGCCGAAGATGGGTAGCTGGTTGCGCCACCCCTGCCGTTTTGACCCCAGGCCGGTGAGCAGCAAGATCGTCCCTTTGGGTCGGGCGGGGCTGATTTCGTCATAGGCCAGGCGGCGCCCGGCGACCTCGACAAAGGATGGCGGCGCGAATTCCATAGTGGCGACTCCTTATCGGCTGCCTGTCGCTTGCGCTTCAGTAGTTTGGATAGTACGCCGTCGCGGCCCGCCTGCGCAACAGGTCTTTGTTCACCAGCGGTGTGGCCGTCATCACCCACACTCATCAGCCCAAGTGGCCTTCAGCGCCATCTAGTCATATTCCATGATTGACATGCTACATGTATAAGTGTTATGCTCTTACGAGAGGAGGGATCATGCAGAAAGAAGACGAGACCACGGCGCCCGATGACATAGTGGCTGACCTTATCGAGAGCAACGGTTTTCTCGTCGCCGTTCTTGGTCAGGAGTCGCGCCGACGGTTCATGGCCCATGTCAACCAGTGGGACCTTGGTTGGCCGCATCAAAGCGTTCTTGGCGCGCTACTCAGCGCAGGTCCTGACGGGACGGCGTCCCAGAAGCGTCTGAGCGCATATGTCCACATTGATCCAAGAAACCTCGTGGCTATTCTCGATACCCTTGAAGAGCGCAAGCTCATTGAGCGGGCGCCCAACCCGCAGGATCGCCGGAGCTACGGGATTAGACTCACCCAAAGCGGCGCACACCTGGCGCTCGAACTGCGCGCTGCGGGCGCCCAATTAGAGCGCGACTTCTTCGCCGGCCTGACTCAGGCCGAGCAAGACAGCCTCCACCAGTTGTTGCTCAAGCTCTATCGAGAGATAGATGGGAGTAAAGATGACAAGCCCGCAGAATAATGTCATCCTCGTGACCGGGGCGACGTCAGGCATCGGGCTGGCCACGGCTCGGCTGCTCTCACGTCAAGCTGTTCACGTCGTCGTAGTGGGACATGGTCAGGCTGCGCTCGATGCGGTCGCGACCGAGCTACCGAGCGCGCTTGCCGTCCGCGCCGACATGACCCAGCCCGATGAAGTCCGCGCGATGATTCAAACCGCCTACACTGCACTCGGTCACATTGATGTCCTCATCAACAACGCCGGCCAGGGGTATGAAGGCCTGGTCACCGATGCGGACATCGAGCAGTACACCTACCTCTACCGCCTCAACGTGCTTGGGCCGCTCACAGCCATGCGTGAAGTTGTTCCGCTCATGCGCCAAGCGGGAGGCGGCCACATCATCAATGTCTGTTCGCCGGTGGCGAAGCTCGCCTTGCCTGGCCTGGGGCTCTACGCCTCGACGAAGGCGGCGCTGCGTGTCCTCACCTTGACGGCACGCTCCGAGTTGGCCAGGGATGGCATTACGGTGAGCCTCTTCTATCCGTTCATCACCAATTCACGCTTTGGGCAGAATGCCTTTCGCTCGGGTATCACAACAGGGCTACCGTTCAGCGACAACATGCCTGACCCCGACCTACCAGAGTTCACCGCCAGCAAGCTGATCGCGGGCATAGGTTCCACTGGGAAAGAAGTCTCTGCTCGCCCGCCATGGTATTTCCTGTACGGCATGGCGCGCAAAAGAGTTCAGGGATGGTCTCTCCACTAGTGAGGCGGCGCCTTCACAGGTCATTGCTTCCAGCCAGACACGCATCCAGGGCTCTCTCGACACAAGTTTTCACTGTGTGCTCATAATCACCATAGACCATCCGTAGATGTGGACTCAAGGGAGGCTCAGCGCGTATTTTCCGGTTGTCGCGGATGCGGCAGAATTTAGCGCGTGAAAGGCGTACCGGGAAAGCAAACATAGAAAGCCGGATGTACCATGAGAATCAAGCTGACGAGCGTGTACGTGGATGACCAGGACAAGGCGCTGCGGTTCTACACAGAGTCGCTGGGGTTTGTGACGAAGCTGGATTTTCCAGTTGGGCAAGTCAGATGGTTGACCGTTGTCTCACCTGAAGAGCCGGATGGCGTGCAGCTACTCCTCGAGCCGGACGGGAACCCAGCCGCAAAGGCGTTCAAAGCCGCTCTTTTTGAGCAGGGCGTCCCACTGGCGTCCTTTTTTGTTGACGACATGCAGAAGGAATTTGAGCGCATGAAGCAGGCGGGTGTCGTGTTCACGATGGAGCCGACGCAGATTGGACCGACGACGGTCGCCATCTTCCAGGACACCTGCGGCAACCTCATCCAGCTCACGCAGGTCTGACCGCCGCAAGTACCCAGCCTGGACTCCCACGCTCGCGGTGGGCCATCGGCACAGCTTTTTGACCCATCCGGCGCAATGGGATACAATGGGGTGAGGTCGTGCTAGGTGGGGAGCCTGGGCTGCCCTGTACCCGAAACGCTCATATGCGGGACTGAATTCCCGCCCGCGGTTACGAGGTAGCTGGCGCTTACGAACTCGAAGGTTATGAGGATTCGGTCCCCGCGCGGCAGATGTCTGCGAACCCCGTCAGGTCCGGAAGGAAGCAGCGGTAAGTGGACCTCTCTGGGCGCCGCGGGATCGCCGGGTCTGAGCTGGAGGGGACTGCGGAGCCGGTGGCCGACAATCAACGGCGGGTGCACGACCATCACCCTCATTTTTTGCGCCCTCTGGGCGCAGTTTTTCTGGCTCCAGCGATGTATCGCCGCCCTTGTCAAGGCGCCTGTTTGTCGTGGCGCGCGCCGGTGTGACCGGCTCTCTCGTCTTAGATGGACACGCTGATCCTTTTACGTCGCTGCTTTCTTTAGACGCTTCCAGTTGACCGGGGCAAACACATGGCGTCGCAGTCCCTCTACCGCAAATGGCGCTCACAGACCTTCTCGGACCTCGTCGGCCAGGAGGCGACGGTGCGCACGCTGCTCAACGCGGTGCGCGAGGGACGGCTGGCGCACGCCTATCTGTTCTGCGGCCCGCGCGGCACAGGCAAGACCAGCGCGGCGCGGCTGCTGGCAAAGGCGATCAACTGCGCGAACCTGCGCGGTGGTGAGCCCTGCAACGAATGCGTTTCGTGCCTGGAGATCTCGGCCGGCAACTCGCCCGACGTGATCGAGATTGACGCCGCCTCCAACACTGGCGTGGACAACATCCGCGACCTGCGCGAGAATGTCAACCTGCTCGGCAGTGGTGGTCGCTACAAGGTCTATATTGTCGACGAATGTTTCAGCTACGGAGAACTGGTCACGCTCGCTGATGGCTCGAAGGAGCCAATTGGGAAGCTGGTCGAGACGCAGTGGCAGGGCGAGGTGCTTTCCTATAACGAGCAGACCGGCGAGTTCGAGCCAAAGCCTATCGTTCGTCACATGCGCAAGCATGCCTCGGCTCCTACAGTGCGCGTTACCTTCGATAATAATCGCTCGATTGCCTGCACCGTCAATCACAAGTTCTACACGCCAGACGGTCAGATCTGCGCAGGCCACCTGGAGGTAGGGCAGTTCGTTTACACCAATCGCGAACGCATTACACACCGTCAACGCGCCGTTGTGATGGCAGCGGCCCTTGGCGATGGGCATATTGGCCTGACAGGCAGCAAAATGCGCGCTCGTCTGAGCATGAGGCACGGCGTTGTTCAGAAGGACTACCTCGAATATAAGATCAGACTCCTTGGTAAACTTGTTCGCAGTGGGTCGCGCTATGACGTTGGGACAGGCACGTATTCCAAAACAGGAACGTATGCCGCCGCTACGCTGAGCAGACCAGAGATCGCTCAGATTCACCGCGAACTCTACGGCGTGGGTAAGCGGAAGACCATCTCGCGCTCTTTCCTTGACCAATTGGATGAACTTGCGTTAGCCCTTTGGTATCTCGATGATGGGTCACTCATAACCGCGCGGCCCAAGTATGTGCGCAAAGACGGCAGCATCGTCGAATATCCAAATTCACGCTCTACGCTCGGCATGCATGGCTTCAGTTATGAAGAAGCGCAGCTGGTATGCGCTTGGCATCAGGAGCGATGGGGTATCCAGAGCCGCGTAGCCATGACCGCGAAAGGGCCTGTCATCTGGTTCACGCTGGCGGGAACGGCGCGCCTTCATGAACTAATAGCTCCACATGTTCCGGCATGTATGGAGTACAAGCTGCTTCCTCAATATCGAGGCCAGTTCAAGGAGACGACTGACGACAAAGCAACCAGTGGGTTGGCCGTCAGCGTGGTGAGGGCCATCGAGTCTGTTCCAGCGCCCGAATTTGTCTACAACATCGAGGTCGCGGACAACCATAACTACTTCGTGCGTGACATGCTCGTGGCGAACTGTCATATGCTGACCGTCTCAGCCTTCAACGCGCTGCTCAAGACCTTGGAGGAGCCGCCGCCGCACGTCATCTTCGTGCTCGCCACCACCGAGGCGCATAAGGTGCTGCCGACGGTGGTCTCGCGCTGCCAGCGCTTCGACTTCCGCCGCTTTTCGATGCAGGCGCTCGTCGACCGACTGCGTTATGTCGCGGCGGGCGAGGAGATGACGCTGGAACCGGGTGTCGCGGAGACGCTGGCGCGCGCGGCCAATGGCGGTATGCGTGACGCGCTGAGCCTGCTCGACCAGGCGCGAGCCTACTGTGGCGGCCAGATCGACGCCCAACGTCTGCGCGCGATGCTGGGCCTGGCCGATCCCGCTGCAATTGCCTCCATTCTCGACGCGGTGGCCGACCAGCGCGCCGCCGACGCGCTCGATGCGCTCAACGACCTGGTGACTGCAGGCGCCGACCTGCGCCAGTTACAGCAGCAGCTCGCCGACGAGTGGCGCGCCCTGTTGCTAACGCGCGCTGGTGTGGATGTCGTCCGCGTGATGGAGCGAATCGAGGATGAGGCGCGCGCGTTGAAGCATCTGGCGGAAAAGTTCTCGCTCGACGAACTGACAGCCTGCGCCAGGGTCTTCGCCCGCTTAGAGTCGCCGGCTCGTGGCCTGCCCACGCCCCAACTGGCGCTGGAGTTGCTGCTGCTGGAGTGCCTCGCCGTTCGCCGCCAGGGTGGCGCAGCCGCACAATTGCAGCCAGTCCAGCAGCGGTCTCCAGCGCAGCCCCCTGCTCCCACCGTCACCATACCTTCTGCTCCAGTCGAGTTGGACATGGAGGAAATCGCGCGCGCGGCGTGGGAGGATGATAGCCATCTCGCCGAAGTCTCGAGGTCTGCGCTTGCCAAGCCACCTCCACCGCCTCGCCAGAGCGAGCCGCCGTCAGTGGAGCCGCAGACGCCGCCCATACCACAACAGGATCCAGCGGCCGCGTCCGCCCTGCTGGAGATCGCGCAGCGCCGCTGGGCCGATGTTCGCAGGGTCTGCAAGTCACGCAGCCCCAGCGTCTCGGGCCTGCTCAGTTCCGCGCGCCCCATTGCGCTGGAGTCGGGAGCGCCGCCAACGCTTGTCCTCCAGGTGGACTTCCAGTTCCACCTCGAACAACTACGCGATCCGGCGCGGCGGCAAACCGTCGAGTGGGCGCTGGAGCAAATCATCGAGACGCCCGCGCTCGTGCGCTTCACGCTGGCCTCCGACCCCTCCGCGTCGCCGCCTGCCAACAGCGCGCCACCACGTCAGGAGCCATCGCCTGGCGCCCCGCCACATTCCAATGGGAACGGCGCGAATGGAACGAGCGGAACGAACGGCGCACGCAGCGCTCGACACCCGAATGGTAAGCCGAGCGGGGAGCCTCCGCTGATGAGCCTCGTGCGTGAGCGGCCTGCCTCTGTCACGTTGGAGGACGAGGCGCGCGCCGATCCCGTCGTGCAGGCGCTGCTGCGGGCTGGCGCCAACCTCCTCGACGTGCGCTCCCTGGAGGGCGACCCATCCGACGACGCCGCGCGAGAGTCATGAGCCAAGACTCCGCCGCGCGTTTGCTGGCCGATCTGCGCGCTGGCGGCGAGGCGGCGCGGGCAGTTCAGCATACGCTCGCCGCCGACGCCTCGATACGTGCGGCGGTCACCCGGGCGCTCGCTAGTTCCGTTACCCCCGGCGATCACGCGCTGGCGCGCTGGCTCCTGCGCGCCGAGACTGATGCGTTCGCTGGCGCTGAATCGGGCGAGAGCGAAGCGCTCTATACACTCGTCGCGCTCGTGGCGCGCTTCGCCCGTCCACAGGACGCCCTTATCATCTGGCGCGCGCGGGAGGTGACGCTTGAGACGCGCGCAGGCGTGGATGTGGAGCAAATGGCGCGGCTGGGGCTGGATGGAGTGCGGCGCCATCTGAGCCGGTTACGTGACGCAAACGGGCCAGAAGCGCGCGAGGGTGCGGCGGCGCTGGCCTGGCTGGATGAGGGCGAGCGTGACGGCGCGTTCAGCGATCTGGTGGGCTACTTCGCCTGGTCCGACGAGCGCTTTGGCGTGACGGTTTCTGGGCCGACGTGACGCATCGGTGGTCTCGGGTCGCGGGACGAGGAAGGTGATAACGCCGGTTGACAGCGACTGCTAGAATATGAACGCGATACAGCCGGACGTGGATACCGCCCTCAGAGCGCGCAGGGAGAGCACGTATGTCCAGACCCATTGGCCAATCCACTGTGATCGAGGGCATCGATCAGGCGATCCAGTCCATCGAGGAGCAGATACGCAGCCAGCAAGTCCCCACAGGGCAGATTCCTCCAAGCGAGGAACAGGAGCGGCGCGATCAGGATGGAGCGGCAGGCTCAATCACGCCGCCGCCACCTATTCAAGCTCCCGCGCCGGCGCCACAAGCGCCAGGCTCACCGTATCCTGGGGCATACGCGCCAACGCCTCCGCAATCCCAAGCGGCGCCTCGGCAGGCTGCGCCATCAGGAACGGCGCAGGGCGTCCTCGAGAGCGCCAGCCTGAGCGAGTTGACGCTATTCGTGTCGCGCCTGCGCCAGATACGTGACTGGCTCCAGCAGGATAGCCGTCTGCTGCCGGTCGTGGATGAGTTCATCGGCCAGCAGGTGGCGGCGAGCGAGAAGCGCAACAACCGGCGCAACGTCGCTATCGCAGGGGTCACGACGGTCATTGGAGCAGTGCTGGGCTGGCTGCTCTCGAGTCTCGCCGCGCCTTCCAACCTACTAAGTCAGGTGAGCCAGCTCTTCGGGCGATAAGCGCTAGCGGCCATCCACCAGCGCGAGCAGGCTATCATTCAGAGATTATGGCTCCGGCGGGTAAGACTAAGTGCTATCATGCACGCATGCCGCTTTTTCATGGGACACGAGCCTCGGCGCTTGATGAGATCTTGACACACGGACTGACGCCTCCCTCGGCTGGAAACGCCAACCACGACTGGGTGTGGGACCTCAGTGGCCAGTCGCGAAGAGGCTCCGTGTTCTTGAGCACTGAACCCGTCGCGGGGAAGGGTGGCGATCCGATCTCGTTTGCGATGGGCTGGCCGGTCAAGGGTCTACGAGCTGGCGAGGCAGGCTATCTCATCGCGGTGGACCTGCCGCCAGAAGCGCTGCGCCTGATCGCGGCGGTCGTACCCAACCTCGATCTCGGCATCGCCGTGGGTGTCTCGCATGCCCGCAGCATGCTTCGCCAGACCTTCCGCGTCGAAGCGCGCCGCGTGCGACAAGAGAGCGATGCGCCGCTGGCGACATGGGACCCCTCGCAGTGGTGTCTGCACTACTGGCTGGCGCGCTACTGTCTTGACCATCGCATTGCGCTTGAATCCAGCGCGCTCGATAAGATTTTGGCTGTCCAAGACGTTGCGGCCAACCCCGCGTTGTCGGCAGACACGACACCTGTGCAGTGGCAGGCGTTTGTGGAAGACTATTTCCGTCTTGTGGATTTCGCCTACCTTGATCGCGTCGCGCCTGCTCAAGTCGAGCGCCGCCGCAGAAACGTCCTGCGCAAATACGGTGTGACGCTGCCTGACTATATCGAGGAGGATGACCATAGCCGGTCTTGCCGTCTTTGCGTCGCGGGTCTCTATCAGTTCACATATCGCATTGACGGATTCTTTGAGTACGCGCCGCTGCGGTCTTTCCTGCGAATCATACCGATGAAAAGTGGATACCAGCGACTTCCACAGGACATTAACCTCAATCCCTATGTGACACCCACTGACGCAAAAGTTGGCGGGCTAGGAACGCCGCAATCGCTCGCCCAGCTATTGCGCGTAGTAACTGCTCACACCGCACCCTACGGTGAAGAATCCGTACTGCGCTTCTTTCGCGAGCGAGAGTCTTCCGCCTATTTGAAACGTGAGCCGTCCTGGACATGGGATGCCTGGTACGAGGCGTTTCCCGCCGAAGCGTGCGCGCTGCCGAAGGAGTGGCGCCCAGGCGTTTACAGACGCTTTAGCGCCGCAGATCTCAGGTTGCCGGATCGCCAGGTCATTGCCGCCGCGATCCCGCGTGAATGCATCATCGGCGCGATCAAGATCAGCGATGGGGCGCGCTTCCTTCCCCATATTCGCCCAGGCCGTCGCAGCGGCGAGACACTCTCCTCCAAGCTCTGGCGGCTGACCCATCAGATCCGCGCACAATACACTGGCGCGCCAGTCATTCTTGACTGACCGAACTGGCTGCCCGGACCGCCCGGCGTGGTATAATACAGGAGTCGCCTGGACTGCAGGCAGGCGAGGGTACAGGGGGGCCGCGCATGCGACCGCCCCGTTACGCTGTGTGCGAGAGTTAGCGTTGGGCATGCCGGGAGGCGCGGAAGATGAAGCTGATCGCGGGGCTGGGCAATCCCGGCCGGCGCTACGCCCGCACGCGCCACAACGCCGGCTTTGACGCCGCCGATCTGCTCGCCGCGCGCTTCGGCTGGGTCTGGGATACGCGCCGCAGCCGGGCGCTCCTCACGAGCGGAACGCTCGACGCGGAGAAGATCTTGCTCGCCAAGCCGCAGACCTACATGAACGAGAGCGGGCTTGCCGTCGCGGAACTCGTGCGCTTCTACAAGCTCGATCCCACGACCGACCTGCTGGTGATCTGCGACGACCTCGACCTGCCGCTTGGGCGCGTGCGAATCCGTGGGCGTGGCGCGGCGGGCGGGCAGCACGGCCTGGAGTCCACGATCCACCACCTTGGCTCGACCAATTTCGCACGCATCAAGATCGGCGTGGGTCGTCCGGCGCAGGGACGCGACGCTAACGTGGATTTCCTGCTGACCCAGCCACGCGGCGACGAGCGCATCGAGCTGGACGCCGCCATCGAGCGCGCCGCTGAGGCAGCGCTGTGCTGGGCGCGCGAGGGCGTCGAGGCAGCGATGAACCGCTTCAACGCCGACATCCCGATACAGAACTAGTCTTTCCTGGAGCATACATTTGGCGCTACAAGGTCTTATACCTTTACTCATCGCGCGGCCAGAGTTTAAGCGGCTGCGCGACCAGATCGCCGCGGACGCCCACACGCCGGTAATCTCTGGCGTCGCCGAAGTCGCGCGTCCCTACGTGGTCGCCGCGCTAGCCGAAGACCTCAGCCGGCCCATGCTCTATGTCGTGCGCGACGACGAGCAAGTGGGGCGTGTGGTGGAGGCGCTGAGGACGCTGCTGGGCAGAGGCGCTTCCGTCCTGCCCTACATCGAGAGCGACGCGCTGCCATACGAGCGTCTGATACCTGAAATGCAGGGCGTCAAGTCGCGCATGAACGCGCTTGCGGCGCTGCGGCGCGACGAAGGCGGCCTGGTCATCGTCTGCTCGGCGCGGGCGGTCACCCAGCCGGTCATGCCGCCGGAGATCTTCGCCGCCGCCACGCGCGAGTTGCGCCCCGGGCAGCGCATGGAGCCGCGTGAGCTGCTGGCGACGCTCATGGGCCTCGGCTACGAGCCGGAGGTCGAGGTGGAGGAGGTGGGGCAGGTCACCCATCGCGGCGGCATTGTCGACTTCTTCCCACCGGCGCTGGAGCGCCCGGCGCGCGTCGAGTTCTTCGGCGACGAGATCGAGTCGGTGCGCACATTCGATCCTGTCACTCAGCGCTCGCTCAACCCGCAGGACGCCGTGCTGATCTCGCCTGCGCGCGACGCCCTGGCGACGAACGGCCCGCAGGCCGCCGAGCAACTGGCCCGACTGAGCCAGATTGGACTGAATCCCGACGCGCGGTCGCGCTGGCAGGGCGACATCACGGCGCTGCGCAGCGCGCAGTCCTTCCCCGACATTGCCTTCCACATGCCATATCTGCATGAAACGGCATCCCTGCTGAACTACCTCTCCGACGATGGGCTGCTGATCCTGCACGACGACACGAGCGTACGCCAGACCGCAGAGCAGATCGCCGAGCAAGGCGAGGAGGTCCGCGAGCGGCTGGAGCGCGAGGGCGAGATCCCGCCTGGCCTGCGTCCCGCGTTTATCCCCTGGATCACACTGGAGCGAGCGTTGGCGGGTCGGCGGCAGGTCCGCTTCGCCGGCCTGCTCGCGGACGAGGGGAGAGATGCGACGCCGGAGGGCAGCGCGCTCGCGCCGGACATGCTCCCGGCGACGTCCTATGGCGGACGGCTGCGCGCCTTCGCCCAGGATGTGCGCAAGCTCCTCCTGGAGCGCCAGCGGGTCGTCGTCGTCAGCGCGCAGGCGCGGCGTGTGGCCGAACTCTTCGGCGACGAGGCGCTGCTTGGCCCCAATGGTGTGTTGCTCGTCTCTCCTGCCACCGACCTGCCAGACCCGCCGGGCGTTGGTTCGCTCGCCGTCGTCCATGGCTCCTTCGCCGAGGGCTGGCACAGCCGACTGATGGCGCTGACCGTCTTCACCGACGCCGAGGTCTTCGGCTGGAGCAAGCGTCGTGGTGAACCGCGCCGCACGCAGACACCGAGCGCATTCCTCGCCGAGGTGCGCCCTGGCGACTTCGTCGTCCACGAGGATCACGGCATCGGGCGCTACGAGGGGCTGACAAAGGTCGCCAATGACGGCGTCGAGCGCGAGTACCTGCTGATCCAGTACGCCGGCACGGACCGGCTCTACATCCCCACCGACCAGCTCGACCGCATCACACGCTACCTGGGCATGGGCGACTCGACGCCTGCCCTCTCGCGGCTGGGCGGCGTCGAGTGGATTCGGGCCAAACAGCGCGCCAGCGAGAGCGCGCAAGACATAGCGCGTGACTTGCTGCGGCTCTACAGCGTGCGCGAGACCTCACCAGGCTATCCTTTCCCGCCGGACGAGGAGCAGCCGTGGCTGAGTGAACTGGAGGAAGGCTTCCCCTACGAGGAGACACCCGACCAGTCGCGCGCCATCGCGGAGGTCAAGGAGGATATGGAGCGCGCCCGCCCGATGGACCGGCTGGTCTGCGGAGATGTCGGCTACGGCAAGACAGAGGTCGCGCTGCGCGCCGCCTTCAAGGCCGCGCTTGCCCACAAACAGGTCGCCGTGCTCGTGCCGACGACGATTCTCGCACTGCAGCACTACAACACCTTCAGCGAGCGCCTCAAGCCGTATCCCGTGCGCGTCGAGCTACTCAGCCGCTTCCGCTCGGAGAAGGAACAGAAGGAAGTGCTGCGCGACCTGGCGGCGGGCGTGGTGGATATCGTGATTGGGACACATCGGCTGCTGCAGAAAGATGTCCTCTTCCATGACCTGGGTCTGCTTGTGATTGACGAGGAGCAGCGCTTCGGCGTAGTTCACAAGGAGCGACTGAAGCAGATGCGCACCGAGGTGGACGTGCTGACGCTGAGCGCGACGCCGATCCCGCGCACACTGTACATGGCGCTGGCGAACGTCCGCGAGATGAGCGTGATCGAGACGCCGCCACAGGAGCGGCTGCCGATCCGCACCTACATCCGCGAGTTCGATGACGACCTGGTGCGCGAGGTGATCCTGCGCGAGATCGATCGTGGCGGGCAGGTCTTCTTCGTCCACAACCGCGTCAAGGGCATCCAGACGCTGGCGGAGCGTCTGCGCCGTCTCGTGCCGGAGGCGAAGTTCGGTGTCGGGCACGGGCAGATGGCCGAGGACCAACTGGAGCAGGTGATGCTCGATTTCGCGTCGGGCGAGATCAACGTGCTCGTCTCTACCACCATCGTCGAGAATGGGCTGGATATCCCCAACGCGAACACGATCATCGTCAACAACGCCGCGCACTTCGGCCTCGCGCAGCTCTACCAGTTACGCGGGCGCGTTGGGCGCGGGACGCATCAGGCGTACGCCTACTTCGTCTACAACAAGGACCTCAAGCTCACGCCTGTGGCCGAGCGGCGGCTGCGCGCGATCTTCGAGGCGACCGAGCTAGGGGCGGGCTTCCGCATCGCCATGCAGGACCTGGAGATACGCGGCGCAGGCAACATCCTCGGCGCGGAGCAGTCCGGCTTCGTCAACTCGGTCGGCTTCGACCTCTATACGCGCCTGCTGGCCGACGCTATCGGCGAGATGCAGGGACAGGCGCAGGGCGAGCGCGCCGCGCCGAAGCGCCCGCAGGTGACCATCGAGTTGCCGATCGGCGCGTACATTCCCGACGAGTACATCAACGACCGCACGCTCAAACTGAGCTTCTATCAGCGGTTGGCGAACGTGGAGCAGCCAGAGCAGGTTGAAGCGCTGGCGGCCGAGATGACCGATCGCTTTGGGCCGCCGCCGGAGCCAGTCGCTACCCTGCTGGGGCTGGTGCGGCTCAAGACCGATGCGGCGTTACTCGGCTACGAATCCATCGTCGCGCGCGACAACGAGGTGGTGTTCAAATTGACTCCGACGGTCACAGTTGACCGCATCAGTGTATACAAGCGCTTCCGCAACGAGGCCAACGTCTCGCTCGGACAGGTGCGCATCCCGCGTCGGCGCTTCGCGGAGGATGCGCGGCGTTGGCTGGCCGAGCTACGCGAGCTGGCCTGGCTGATCGTCGGCCGCGCACCCAAGCCCATGGCTGCCGAGGACACACAGCGCGCTGTCTGAGTGATGCGTCTGCAGTAGCGAGTTTGTCGAGGCGCAGCCTGCGGCCACGCCATGAACGGCGCTGTCATGACCTTGACATATTCTTGAAGATGCGCACTATACCGACACGCGCTCATGGAAGAGCGCCTATACGTGGGGCCAAGAGCCACGCCAAGAAAGGATTCGAGACCATGGACAACCGTGGTGACGATCAGATCCGGCAGAACGATCCATCCGTGATGGGTGGGTACACGACGAGCGGCAGCTACTTCAAGCTGGAGAAGGGGTAATCTTCACCCACGACTACTACGTCCCGATGTGCGCCCTTTCACGCATTGACCCCGCTGGGGTCTCCCTCAACCTCGCCAAGGATGACAGCAAGAATCGCGGCTGGGAGAATCCGCTGCTCGAACGCCGCGAGACGTTTGGCGAGCGAGTGCGCGATACGGTCGATGCAAACGAGGACCCGAGCCTGTAGTCAGCCTCTAGCCAGACCATTAACGCAACCAGCCGGTCCTGTTCTCTCGTGGAGCAGGGCCGGCCTTGCATGTGGCGTGATACCGATTCCGACTCCAGGGTTGGTGAGCGCCCGCTCAACGTTGACGCGTCCGAGCATGGGATCGCCGGGCGCACGCCCCTCGGCACCAACCGCCGCAACGGATTCGGAATTACATCTGTGCGGGATTAGCGAGATACCTCCAGCGGGGTTCATATGTGCTTTCCGACGACCCATCAGCCTATACTGGACTGACCTGCCCCCCATGTCACCTGGGGCTGGCGGTCAGGTCCTTGTCTTCCAGTTCCCACGCATGATCCAGCGTGTGAAACGCGGTATGCCGCATCAGATACCGGAGTGGCCAGGCACCGGCCAGTTTGCCCTGGGCATGGAACGTCCGTATGGCGCCGAGATAGGCGTCACGGTGCGCTCTCAGGCCCTCATCGGTCAGCAGCGCGCCTTCAGGCGCGCGCACCCCGAGCTTCGTCGCCCAGTCCTGCTCCACGCCCAGCGTATGCCGGACGATATGGTCCCGATCCCGCCCGCCCCCGCGCGGCCCCTTCTTCAGCTCCGCCGACACGCGCGCACGCGCCGCGTCGAAAAACGCCCAGCACGCCTGCAGTAGCGTCAGGTCACGTTGCACTTCGTCGCCAGACATGGCGTGTCTGTCGTTGTCCGCGAACGCGAACGAGATGCCCCAGAAGTCGGTTGAGCCTGTGCCCGGATAGCGCTCGATCACGTCGACGGGGGCAGATCCGGTGGCTGTGGCCGCGAACTCCGCCTCCATCCCCGCCAGCGTCGCCACCGGCGTGTAGCGTGGAAGGTAGGCTTGTATGCGCGCGATCGCGGCCTCCTCGGTCTTCGCACCACGCTCCAGGCCGGGCCAATCCGGCGCCACCGCCACCACCTGCTTGCCTTTTGGGCCAATTTCAAGCATCACCCGAAGTGCGTCAGCCATCACTCCTCCCAGCGCTGAAGGTCGTGCAGTCGCTGATCTCGCATTGCCGCAATCCCATTGTAACTCACCGGGAAGGCTAGAAAAGAGAGACGCCTCCAATAGGGTCATGATGCAGTTTCCAACGACCCATCAACCTGAACTGGAGGCATTTGCGTGAGTATACTCGACCTGTATTGTTCGGTGGATGCGTTCTGGCAGCGCTTCGAGCCGTCAAGGTATCGGGCATTGCTGGTGTCTGGCCACCGGCGACGCCGACGCGCGACGCGGTTACGTCCGGCCCAGATCATGACGATTCTCATTCTCTTTCAGCAGTCGGGGTGTCGCACGTTCAAGCGCTTCTACATGCAGCAGGTGCAGACCCACTTGCTCCACGAGTTCCCGCAGTTGGTCAGTTACAACCGCTTCGTCGACCTCATGCACCGCTTCCTCGTGCCCTTGGCCGTCTACCTCCACACCCAGCGGGGAGCGTGCACGGGGTGAGGTTCATCGACTCGACCTCGACCTCACTGATCGTCTGCCATCCCACCCGCATCCGCCGCCATTGCGTCTTTCGCGTCGAAGCCCGCCGGGGCAAGACCTCAGCGGGGTGGTTCTAGGGCTTCAAATTGCACCTGGTCGTCAACGGCCGAGGCGAGTTGTTCGCCTTGTGTCTCACTGCGGGCACTACCGACGACCCATTCCACGCCTGATCCGCCGTCTGTTCGGCAAACGCGTCGGCGCTACGGGCTCCATCTCCGCGCCCCTCGCCGAGCGGCTCTTGGTAGACCACGGATCGTGGCTGATTACCACGCTCCGCACGTACATGCGCAACGCGCTCATGGATCTCTCCGACAAGCTGTTGCTGAGCAAACGCGCGCTCATCGAGACCATCCACGATCAGCTCAAGAGCGTGTGCTAGAGCGAGCATACCCCTCATCGCAGCCCCTACACTGTCCTGGCGTATCTCCTTGCTGGCCTCATCGCCTACTATCACCAGCCCAAGAAGCTCTCGCTCGATCTTGACGGAGATCTGCTGCCTTTGCCACCGAGGTAGCTTGTCCAGGATTGACGTGGAAATACGTCTGTGTGGTGATTACTGCCATGCTGTCCTGCCAGTTTTTCGTTTACTCTCTACGGATGGCGCAGCTGTGAGTGTTCCAGTCTTCAACGCTTGGCGCAAGGGTGCGCCGTGTGGCCTTTGCTGAACTCTCTGACGAAAAACAGCTTGACACCAAGAGCAGCGCGCGTCAGTCAAAGTACATGACCAGCTCGCACTCTCCTTGCGAGCAATCTAGACTCATGTGTGGAAATGCGCTACGGACGAGGCGCAACACCCGTCGGTTCTCCCACAACGCATGACCCGTGAACACCGCGATCGCGCGGCGGCGCGCCTCGGCAGTCAGCCTATTCAAGACGACGCGACCGAGGCCACGAGATTGCCACTCATCCGCGAGTAGGAGTCCGATCTCGGCCGTCTGGCCGTCGAGGCCGCGATCAAAGCGCGCAAGACCAACGACGGCGTCATCTACGGTGACGACGAGGGAGTAGGAGACCTGCCCGTCGGCCTCGCCCAGCGCAGCGAAGCGCTCCGCCCAGGCTTCATTGGCTGGAACACCCGCACAGAAGTACAGGTAGCGTGTCCGGTCAGTTAACCCCAGGTACATACGACGCAGTAACTCGTGATCGTCACGCTGCGCGTCCCGCACCTGCACGCTGGCTCCATCGGCCAGGACAACGACCGCAGTGGTCCGGTCAATCGCAACCATGCGCACACCTCCATCACCTTTGCGCCCTGCGCGCTAGGCCAGAAGATAGCCGAAGACGGCGTCATGCAGACGTCGGCGAAACTGTTCAAACGGCTCGGCGTCGCCAAAGAGCCACTCGATGCTGAGGCCGTCTATCAGCGCCCGCACGACAGACGCCGCCTCAGTAGGATCCAGGTCACCACGAAACAGCCCAGTGGCCATCCCACTCGTCACGACCTCGCGCTCCAGCGCCGCGCACCCGATGATGAAGGTCAGGGTGCTCCTGCGTATCTCGGCGTTGCGCAGGCCCGCCGCCAGAAAGTCGAGATAGACACGGTAGAAGGCGCGATGCTCCTGCGGCCCGATCGTCAGCGCGCCAAGGTACGCCTCCATCTGCGCGCGTGGCCCTGCGGAAGCGCGCTCGCGGATGGCCTGCTCCGCACGGGCGCGGATAACGTCGCCGGTGCGCTCCATCACCGCGACGAGCAACCGCTCCTTGTTCTTGAAGTAGTAGAGCGCCAGCGCCTTCGAGACACCAGCCTGTTCGGCGATATCTTGGAGTGTCACCGCGCCGAAGCCATGCTCGGCGATGGCGAAATACGCGCCACGCAGCAGGCGCCTGCGCATCTCGGCGGCGTCTTCGGGTCGGGCGACTCGTGACATTGTCTTCCACCTCACTATTGTCTGACCGGTCAGACAAACATCTGGATAAGAACGTACGGCGCGCGTCACCTGCTCGTCAAGAGCGGCTCAGCGGGAGCTCTGGCTGGTCGGGGTCGCGGAGATGGTCACTCGTGCTCGGCAAGCGCCTGTTCAAGCGTTGGGACCAACTCTCGCGCCGCGGCCTCAACATCCATGTCGAGGGAGCAGCCCGCGGCGCGCACATGCCCGCCGCCGCCATAGCGCGCACAGATCGCCGCCGCGTCGTAGGGCGCTATCGTGCGCAGGCTCACCCTGGTCGAGCCGTTGGGCTGCTCCTTGAAAAGCGCCGCAATGCTGACGCCTTCAATGTCAATCAGATAGGCTGGGAGGCCATCGTCCATATCGGCTGTCGCGCCGACCGCGTTGAGATGGTCCTGCCTTAGTGTGGCCCAGACTACACGCCCCTGCGCCGCGCTCTGGAGCGTCGTCAGAACCAGCCCGCGTAACCGGGCCTGCGCCAGCGGCTTGATGCGATACATTGGCTTGATGATCGCATCGGGTTGCGCTCCACAGCCAACCAGATACGCCCCGGCGGCGAGCGTGCGTTCGGTGGTCGCGTCGTACTCGAAGGCGCGTGTGTCGGTGATGATCCCCGCGAGCAGGCAGCGCGCGGCGTCCAGATCAATTCCCACGCCACGATTGAGCAGCAGCAGCGTGAGTAGCTCGGCTGTGGCGGCGCTCGTTGGGTCAATTATGCTGACCGCGCCACAGCCCGTCGAGGTCACATGGTGATCGAGGTTTAGGATGAGCGCAGAGTCGAAGAAGTCTCGATAGCGGGTGTAGAGGACGCCATAGCGTGTCAGGTCGCCAGCGTCCAGCGCAACGACGAGGTCGAAGGCGGTGTCGGGCAGCGCGCTGACGACGCTCTCCCAGCCTGGCAGGAAGGTATAGTTCGCGGGAACTGGATCGGCGCAGGCCACGAGACATTCCTTGCCCAGCGGCCGCAGCGCGTGCGCCAGACCCAGCGCCGACCCCAGCGCGTCGGGATCGGGATGCTCATGCGCGAGCAGCAGAATGCGCCGCGCTGCCACGATCAATCGCCATGCGGAGGCCGCGATCTCGTCGTCTATTCCACGCGCCAGCAGCGTCGCCAGTCGCTCGTGATCGAGCAGCGACGTGCGCTCAGGAGATGTCATGCACGTCTCACTTTCCGCGCGCACAGAAAAGGGGCGGCAAAGCGCCGCCCCCATACTATCACGCCCAATTGGGCGTTTCATTCGCTGTCGCTCGCGTTGCGCGCGCCGTCTGCGGGCGCTGGCGCGGATGACTCGCTGACCTGGTTGATGAGGTCGAGGACACGCGCGCCGCGTGCGATGGAGTCGTCGAGACGAAACTCGATCTCTGGTGTGTAGCGGACGGTCAGGCGTTGCGCCAGTTCATGGCGCAGGAAGCCACTGGCATGGTCGAGCGCCTTGATGCTCGCGCGTTGCTCGTCTGGGTCGCCCATCACGCTGACGTAGACTTTGGCGTAGCGCAGGTCGGCGGAGACCTTCACCTGGGTGATGCTGGCGAAGCCGAGGCGGGGATCCTTCATCCGGGTGCGCATGAGGTCGCTCAACTCCTGGCCGATGACCTCGCCAAGCTGATCCTGTCGTCTGTAGCTGCGCATGCGTTCCCTCCAATCAACCGGGCGTCGCGCCGATAATTCGCAGACTTCCCCGGCCAGCGGCGCCCACTACCTTGTGCGACAGCATATGCCGCTAACGCGCGGCGTGCAAGCGAAGCAGGACGCCGCCTGCGAGCACATCGTGAGTCTGGCGCTCGCAGGCGACTCCTGTAGGCGATCTAGACGCGCACCCGGCTGTACGCCTCGATGATGTCGCCGATCTGCACGTCGTTGAAGTCTTCGAGCACGATCCCGCACTCGAAGCCCTGCGCGACCTCGCGCACGTCTTCCTTGCCGCGCCGCAGCGACTCGATGGCGCCTGTGTGCGCGATGGTGTTCCCACGTCGCACGCGCGCCTGCGACGAGCGCGTGAGCTTGCCATCGGTGACTCGGCAGCCGGCGATGATGGTCTTGCCCGCCTTAAAGGTCTGTACCACTTCGGCGTGCCCATCAATCTGCTCGCGATAGACTGGCTCCAGCATGCCCTTGAGCGCCGCCTCGATGTCGTCCACCAGCTTGTAGATGATGGTGTAGGTGCGGATATCCACACCCTGCTCTGAGGCGAGACGCTGCGCCGCGGGGTCCACCTTCACGTTGAACGCGATGATGATCGCCTTCGACGCGGCGGCCAGATGCACATCCGTCTCGCCGACGTTGCCAACGGCGTCGTGAATGAGACGCACCTTGAGGTTCTCGCTGGCGTGCTCCTCGCCGACACGCGCCAGCGCGTGCTTGAGCGCCTCCGCCGATCCCTGCACGTCGCACTTGACCAGCAGGTTCAGCTCCTTGACTGTGCCCTCGCGCATCTGCGAGTAGAGCGTATCGAGCGAGACATTCTGGGCTGTGGAGGCTGCGGCCTCGCGATTGGCGTCGACGAGCGCGCGTGCAGCCTTCTCATCGGCGACAACTTCGAAGCGCTCACCGGCGATCGGGACCTCCGGCAGGCCAAGGATGCTTACCGGCGTGGCAGGAGGCGCCTTCTTGATGCGCTTCCCGGCATCGTCGAACATCGCGCGTGCCTTGCCAGAGATCGCGCCGACGACGACGAGATCACCAATCTTGAGCGTCCCCTCCTGCACCAGCAGGGTCGCTGTGACGCCGCTCGCGGGATCGCGACGCGCCTCGATAACGGCGCCAGACGCGCGGCCATTGGGGTTGGCGCGCAGATCCTGCAGATCGGCCACCAGCAGAATCATCTCCAGCAATTCGTCGATGCCTGTGCCCTTCTTCGCCGAGACAGGCACACAGACGACATCGCCGCCATACTCCTCGATGACCACACCGTAGTCGGCGAGTTGCTGCTTGACGTGATCAGGGTTGGCGTTTGGCTTGTCGATCTTGTTGAGCGCGATGATGAGGGGCGCCTCGGCGGCGCGCACGTGGTCAATCGCCTCGGCGGTCTGCGGCATGACGCCATCGTCGGCGGCGACCACGATGATGGCGATGTCAGTGACTTGCGCCCCGCGCGCGCGCATCGCAGTGAACGCCTCGTGACCGGGAGTATCGAGAAAGGTAATCTTGCGATCGTTGATCTCGGCCTGATAGGCGCCGATGTGCTGGGTGATGCCACCGGCCTCGCCTGCGGCTACGCGGGTGTTCCGGATCGCGTCCAGCAGGGAGGTCTTGCCATGGTCGACATGGCCCATGACAGTGACGACAGGCGAACGTAGCACACGGCCTTCCTCGTCCACGGGACGTGGCGCGACACGACGCGCCTCCAGGCGCGCGGCGGCAGTGGAGACGGGCGCGGCGGCCTCCGACGGCGTGTAGCCGATGGCCTCAGCCACCCTGGCCGCGGCGTCGTACTTGATGACATCGTTGATGGCGGCGAAGACACCCTGCGCGATGAACTGCCGGATCACCTCATTCACCGAGACGTTGAGCAATTCGGCGAGGTCTTTCACAGCGAGCTGAGCGGGAATCTCGACGGGGCCGCTCGGCTTAACAGGCGTCGCGCTACGCGGCGCGCCAGATGAAGGCGCGTGTGCGCCATTGCGGGCGCCATTCTGTCCCGGCCGGCCGCCTCCTGGCCTGCCATTCCCTGGACGGGGGCCGCCACCTGGACGAGCGGCGCCACCCGGACGCCTTCCAGCAGGCGCGCCTGGACCACCCGGTCGCGGCGCGATCCCCGCCGGACGCCGCCCCGCGTTGCCATTGGGGCCACCAGCGGGGCGAACCGTCGTCGTGGTCGGTCGAGCTCCAGACGGAATGGGACGGGAGGGACGCTGGGACGGCGTGCCGGATGACGGAGTGGAAGTGGTAGAAGAACGAGTAGGTGTATCGGACATGGTAGCCCTCCTCATGAAGCCTGGAGAACATGCGCGGCGCTTCGCAGGCGTAAAAACAGGCTGGCGCTGTCTCATCTGAGACGGCCAGCCCAACGCGGCGCAGGATCATGTATTGGGGTCAAGAGGAGGATGCTCGCGCATCCTGATTATGCTCCCATCGCAGTCTCTCTCGCTGTCCGCGCTGGCTCTATCATGTATTCCAACAAGGGAATCTGGGTTGGAGGCCATTGGCAAGGGTGTCTGATGTTCCAGACGGTCACCTCATGTCATAAGTCCCCAACTGAAGTAAGATACCCCATTTCACCCCCACTTGTCAACATAGCGGCAAGCCCTCAGGTCCCATAACGCCTGCGCTCACGGGCGCTCTGGCGCCTCCTGGCGAAAGGTACCGGCGTGCGCGCTTCGGTGCAAAACGTGGAAGGAGCGGGCATATCGTGCTGTGGCGCCTGCATGGGCGCTTGACGGCGGGAAGTGAGACATGGCAGAGTGAGGCGGGACGGCGGGCGCATCCGCCGCTACTCACGGAGGTGTACGGGTCCCGGTGGATCTCGCAGTCTTCAAAACTGTTGCACGGCGGCCCTCGCCGTCGTGGGTGGGTTCGACTCCCATACGCCTCTGCCACCGAATACGTGAGGTGTTACGCCGCTCAAAGAGTGCCTCACAGGTGCCTCCGGTTTGGGTTGGTTTCGCCGTCATGCAACATCGCGTACAACATCCACAAAGAACGCTGAAAAACGTTGGTGGACGAGGACAGACAAATAGCCCTCGACTTTCTCGCGACCTTCGCCTGATGTTGTACGGCCGATGTTGTACGGCCGATGTTGTACGGACAAGTTCACTGCTGAGAACTAGGGGTGTGAGCCGCGTTTGTGCCGACCATCGTGCTCTGAGTCATCAGGATCAGTGTCAAAGAGCATCTCCTGCATCCTCGCAGTGACCTCTTCTTGGAGTCTCGGCGTCACATGGCTGTAGAGGTCAAGCGTCATCGCGATTGTGCTATGCCCAAGCAGATCCTGGACGATCTTGGGATGTGTGCCCGCCTCGAGAAGGAGAGTCGCGGCTGAGTGCCGTAGATCGTGAACCCGTAATCGCGGCAGGCCAGCCTTGTGCAGGTCGTTATGGAGCGCTGTATTGACCCTGGCTGGGTCTACAGGTCCGCCAGTGAGCGCTGGAAAGACGAGGTCACAATCCTTGCAGAAGTCGCCTAGACTAACCTGCATTCCCTCGACGATAATCCTATGCTCTTGAAGGATGGCGATCGTACCCTTGGGCAACTGAACGGCCCTTCGGCTGCCAGCAGTCTTGGGCTCTACGAAGACGAGACCGGTGGTACGTTGCCGCTGCAGGCCGCGCTGAATAGTCGCGACTCCGCGCGCTAAGTCCAGGTCTTGCCAGCGTAGGGCAGTGGCTTCACCCAACCTCAGACCTGTCGTTATTAAGAGGGCCCAAAGCGCATGCCATCTCGTCCCTTTCGAGATGGCGAGCAGCTGCTTGACCTGACGGCGAGAAAGCGTATGCAGCTCCTTACGCACTATGCGAGGCGCGGTCACATCACTGGTTGGGTTCCGTGCAATGACTCCCTGCTTAACGGCCTCATTCAAGGCATTGTGGAGCACTGCATGACAGTGGCGCACAGTTCTGCTGGATAACCCTTTGCTAGCGGAGAGGGCAACTTCCATGGCGCGAATATTGTTGGCTGTTAGAGCCGCTAGTTTGATCGTACCAATGAGCGGAACGATTCGACGCACGCAGAGATCATAATGATCCCACGTGCGAGGCCGGACCTGGCTCTTAGCAACGAGTGCCAACCAATGCTCAAGGAACGCCTGGACGGTTACGTCGTGTGACATGCCCTGGCGCGAGCCAGCTGCGAACGCGCCTGTTTGCGCTTCTCGCTGCAGCATGTGTAGCTTTTCCTGCACCTCTTTGCGAGTGGCGGCATAGACGTACTTTCTTTTTCCGTCGTACTGCAAGGCAGCGCCCCACTTACCGTTTGCCCGTTTGAAGATGCTGCCTTCCTGAGATCCTCGTTTTGCCATTGTGGTCTCTACCCTTCGTGCTTGGCTGGCGCAAGCTGCGCACTCACATACTTCTCGAGCTCAAATGTGGGTATTCGCCGCGAGCGACCAATCTTGATGCTTGCTATATCTCCAGCCAAAACCAGCTGGTAGAGAATGGAGCGGCTAACTCCCAGCGCCTGCGCGGCCTCTGGAATGGTCAGGAGCAGACGCAGGTAGGTCTGCGAAGGAACCGACATGGTCATGGTGCAATCTCCTTAGCTATGCCGCCACATCCTGCGTGACGACGCCTAACTTGAGGCGCTTGGCCTCGGTGATGTCCTCGTATGACACGCCCTTCTGCTCGAGGTAGCCTTCCAGCCAGGTCATGAACCAGATGAGGAAGTGCGTCCCATCATCGGCTGGGGGTAAGGCGTTGGTCAGCAGCGCACTGGCCGTGGTGGAGCACCCAGCGAGCATCTGGCAGATCAAGAGCAGATCGCCCGCCGTCTTTCGTTCCCGCACCGCTGGCACGCCGTCACCGAAGAACGTCGCCTGTTGCACCGCCTCCCACAGCGGTGACCTCGGCCAGCGCGCCTTGTTGCGATCAGTGGTCGGAATGGTGTGGCGAAGCCACTGCTTCGTCGAGTAGGCCCAGAGCGATGGGATCTGGTCGAGGAAGGCGTAGGCTTCTTCGACGGCCATCTCGCGCAAGCATTCGCGCTTGTAACGGAACTCGACGCGGGTGACTCTGCTCTCGCCGTCCCACCCGTTTCTCTTCCAGACCTCCTGCATCCAATCCTTGCGCGAGACGGTGATCTCTTTGGTCTTGTCGTAGATCACGCAGGAGTGCGCTGCGCCTTTGCTGAAGTCCAGCGTGCCGCAGCGCCGCCCATTGAGATTGATCTGCAATTCTCGTGGCGTCTCGTCCTCGTCCTCCAGGCGTAGGCCACGACGATGCCCACGGGTGACGAAGGCTGCAGCGTCAGCAACGGCGAGCTCCCAGCCAGCGATGTCCACACACAGATGCGCCTCACTGACCTGGAGGAACGGCTCACTGCCAAGCAATCCGGTCAGGAAGACATAGACCTGGGTGAGCGTATCGCCGATCTCGGTCGCCCAGAGATAGGCGGCAGACAATCTGGCTTTGGCGACGATCTGGGTATGCTTGCCCAAACCCGCATCCAGATGCAGGCTGGGCGAGTGGAGGATCCAGCGCCATTGCTTGCCTGCGCCATGGGGCTTGATGAAGAGCCGCTCGCCGACGAAGGTGAAGTCAGTGACGAGATCCTCTTCAGCCTCCTGACTCGCCTCCTTCAAGACATCCAACTGCTGCGCCAACTCCAAGGGGAAGTCCTGGCGCAGCTTGACGTTCAAGATCAAGGTATCGATGTTGTCTGCCACGATCGGCGTACCGCCTCCAGACGTGAACGCGCCGCTTCTCATGAGCCTGGGTGGCTCACCAGGCGACGCCGACAGTACAAGAAAGAGCGCAGCCCATGTCATGAGTGCGCTACACTTGGGATAAGCGAGCCTGGGCACACGAGACGCTTAGCTCAGTCGACAGGAGACACCCAATGCAGCACGAGGAGCTGGCGATTGCGGAGTGGATCGCGCGCTTTCCCCTTGCCAGAGCGCGTGCGCAACCACGGGAGATCGAGGCCGAGTTCATCACTGGTCCACGCTCGATTGCCCTACTCGAGCAGCTCCGCGCCGAAGCATTTGGCCCAGAGTCCATCGGTGACCGCGTGCCTATCGATGTATTCATCTGGTCCCGCACAGCTCCTGGACGGCGTGATCGGACTCAGATCGGTGGGACGCCCTATCGCTCGAGGAGTAAGCCCTGGCCGCTTGACGCCACCGGGCAGCCACGGCAATTCCTCGCACAACTCTGTTTTGCTGAGTCGCACGATTTATTTCCCATGTCACTGCCTGGCGAGGTGCTCCTCATCTTCACCGCCGTCGAGGAGAGGCAGCGTGGCGCGTTTGATCTCGCCTGGGGACAGCCGGATATGTTGCAGTTCGAATGGGCGCGTTTGGGCGAGACGAATCTGATCGCGACAGCTGAGGTACCACAGACGAAGTTGCCACTCCTGCCCTGCTATGGCACACGCTATCGCACGTGGGATATGGCGCTCGAGGAGCTTCCTGAGGTGAGCGACCGAGATAGCGAGACGCGACGGATTGCTCTGGCGCGATGGGATTGTGCGATAGTGGAAGGCGCCAAGATCGGCGGTATTGCCCCACGACTCTTCGATCAAGATCAAGTGCGTCTCGGTCCCGAGGAGCAGCTTCCTCCTGGACGCTACCTGGGCACGATTGCCACCGTGGACGCAGATTCGTCGGAGCCCTACGCTTTCCTTGACATGCCCGAAGCGATTGATTGGCGTGATCCGCAAGCTGTGGAGGCATGGCAACCTAGTCAGCGCGCACTCCTGATGATCCCCGATGCGGGGCTGCTGAACTTCTTCCTCGACGACACCGGAGCGGTGCGCTGGACGGGGCACTGCGAGACCTAGCTAGGCGGATGCTAAAGATCAACGGGAGAGGTCGCTTTCCACCCCGTCATGTATTTCTGCCCCCTATGGACCCCCGCAGATATACCGCATGTACTTCTGAGGGTGCCTGTTAGTGGGTTCGCACCCTCAGCGGTTGGCAGCTATCGGCAAGCCTTGTCTTCAGGCGGCGATGCCGGGCGCGCCGCGTCGTGCCGCGCGCCCGGCAGGGAACCGATCGGGCAACGTCTCAACACTCCGGCGAGAGAGTAGCCACCGCAGCCACCAGGGGGAGAGAGAAGGCACCATACATTGCGATGATTTCCTCCTCTCTCCCCCTGGACCCCCACTCTTCTCCTCCGCGCTAGGCTGAGGATGCCTGCGGCGCACTGGGGCGTTGCCCCTGACCCCCACCAGGGGCGCTGCCCCTGGACCCCGCTTAGGGCCGCAGCCCTAAGAACCCATCTCCTCCAGGCGCTGTTGGCGTCGAGAACGAATGGAGATCCCTTGCGACCGTCTCGCCAACTCCAATCGCCGCCAGTCCTCAGGGGTAAAAGCAGATCGCCCTGGAGCAGTTGCAGAAGGAACGAGCGCCAAGCTCACCATCTGCGTCGGAGATGCTAGTTCCGACCCACGTCCACCAAAGGGCGTGAGCCATTCGTTTTTCCAGCCTCATCCACCGTCAGTTCGCCAGACTCTCTCTGCTGATGCAGATGCAAGCCATCTAGCACACTGAGATCTCCGCCGGCGCGCGCCACATTCAGGCGTGCCGCCAGCAGAGAGGACATCCTCCCGCTCGTCGCCGCTTCCAGCACCGCAATGCGCTCCGCCGTCTCAGGCGACGCCAATGCAGCTGCGACCGCGCCGAGTGGCTCACCGCGCCGCATCATGCCCTCGATCTCCGCATCCTTCTGCAGCCGCCACAGCTCCAATGCTCGCTGCTCTAACGCTCGTTGGGTGGCCAACACCACTTCCTTCGCCGATCTGGGCCGCTCCCCATAGATGCCGGCAAGGAAGAGGACGAGTGTGTAGGCCATGGCATGGACGGCATAATAGAGCCAGTTCCAGGGGCTGGGCAGATCATCTAAAGGGAAGCGCGAGCTACTCCCTGCCGAGGTATGCCACGCCAACGCCAGAAAGTAGAGGATGCTCAAGAAGTTGATCAGACTCGAGACGACCAAGACGAGATACCCTCGCTTGATGAGCTTGTCGGCCCCAATCTCCTCCTTGATGCTGTTATCCAGCGTGTGCAGGTCATGCAGCTGGAAGATCGTGCTGACCTCGAAGAGCGCGAACGCCACGGTGGAGCACACCGCCGAGAAGAGCAGATATCCCAGCAGAAACGCTGAGCCTAAGACCAGCTGTCCTGCGCTGTTGTAGAGCAGCTGCGCCACCATGGTGTTCGCCACCAGCGCCAAGACGACGATCTTCGCGCCTCGAGACCTCACCGCATACTCAATGCGGTCGATGGTCGAGATATGCGGACGTGTCTTTGCGTCATGTGAGTCTTTCTCATTCGGCTCAGACTGTTGTGCCATGCTCCCTGCCCTTTCTACACAAAGAAGGGTGAGCCATCGCTGACTCACCCGTGCCCGATCACTATAGCTACGAGGCCCGCGCCAGCCGCTGCGAGCGCAAGCCGTGCTGCACGATCTGCCCGTTCTGCAGCACCGCGCCCCCACTGGCGTTGAGGTATGATCGTCCCGGCTGGTTGCCGGTGCTGATGTAGATGCGGCGGATCTCGATTACCACCGGCTGCCGCAGGATGGCATCCAGCTCCTCGTCACTGAGCGCTGCTTCGCCGAGGAAGTCGATCCAGTACAGATCCCCGCCACTCGCCTCTGGCCCCATGTCCATCACCTTGAGCTTGGTCTTCTGCAGATCCCCTCGCTTCTTGGTGCTGATAATCTCCGTCGATCCTGCCAGTGCCAGACCTTCGATCTTCACGTCTCTTGCTCCTATCGTTGACCATGAAAAAAAGCGCCACTCCCGCTGAGTGACGCATCTCCCGCTAGGACTGAGTAGTGTGCTGTTATCACCCCCTCTTGTGTGAACTACTCCCCATCGTTGTCATGCCACCAGCCAGTTGCACACAACACGTCGCTGGGTCTGCGCCTGGCCTTCAGGCAGCCCACGGCTCGGTTCAGCAGAGAGCAGCGTCACACTGGGATAGCGGCGCAACAGCCTGGTTAGTCGTAGCACATAAGTGTTCTGCAGCCGCACGGGAAGCGCATCCAGATCAGCGCGATAGCGCGCGGCGAATTGCTCCCAGGTCGTGCCTCGGTTGTCTCGCGCTCGCCGTGGCGCACGCAGGGTCCGTGGCAATGGCGCCAACAGCGGCCACCAGGCGTGGATTCCATTCTCAGCCAGGGACTTCGGCTAGGTCCGCATCACCAAGATGGTGTAGGTCTAGTCGTAGAGGTCCTCGCCCAATGCCGCTGTGCGCAACCGCCGCGCCAGCTCGGGCGCCAAGCGCAGATGCCGCACGGAATAAACGTGTGTTCCCAAGGAAGTTGTGCCGTGCTTGGGAATACTCGAAATTTCTGCCCTGGGCGGCAAAGAGTGCCACTGCATGGAATCTTCCTCCAACCAAACACACAGGAACACAAAAGGGAGTCATCAACCGAAGCGGTCGCAGAACTCCCCGTGCAACGACGCAGCGTGTCCACCAGCACATGGCTGGTACTTCGTGTGTGCCGCTGGTCTTCCTCGCACGCAGGCGCGAGAAAGACGGCTTGCCATCGGCGCTGCCCATTCCCTGGAGTGCTATGTGGCCTACACCAGTCTGATCTCTCAGGCTCGACCGCCGCTGTCGTGAGACTGCGTGACGCTCGAGACGCTTCCAGCAAGCTATTCAGTTGGAAAGGTTCAAGGGACCGTCACTGAGCAGCCGCATCTGCGCCGCGTATTCGATCCCCCTACTTCCATCGTATCACATACAGTCAACCATGTCAACATGTTCGACCTAATTTGATCTGGTCAACCATTGTGATCATGGTCAAAATGGCTTATACTGAGGGTATCAGCCCACTGGCACCGCACACGAGGAGGTATTCCACCATGCCACAAGATACCGACTGGCTCACCCAACAAGAGATTGCGACCATGACGGGCAAAGATATTCGTGAGGTACGCGAGGCGGTGCGCAATCTCCGTCGCGCAGGCGTCATTCAGACGACGGTCTCACCCGAGGATGAGCGGCTCATTCTGGTCCACAAAGACTCACTGCCGATTGTGAAGTCCGCACTACGCGCCACCGCGTAATGGGTGGGTAGGTTTACCCACCCATCGCACTCGAAAGGAGCCAGCTATGTCGACGACGCTGCCCATCGTTGAAGAACTGGTCTTCCTACCCAAATGGGGCTGCACGCTCACGATCCTCTTCACACCGGACGGGCCCTACTGCATCCTGCGGCAATTGTGTCAGGTCATCGGCGTCGAAGACGTGCGACAGCAATATGAGCAGTTATCAAAGCGACAGGCGACACGCGAGTATGTCACAAAGCTGCCTGTACAGACGGCGCGGCGCGGCAAGCAGGTGACGTATTGCATTCATCTCGATATCCTTGCCTGGTGGTTGGCGGGGCTCAATGACCGGCTCATCCGGTCTGAGTTCGCACCACAACTTGTCCGCTTCCAAAAGGATGTGATACGCGCCGCGACCGCAGTTCTCTTCGGCAATGAGGACAAGCAAGGCGCACAGCAGGATTTGACCAGAGGGAAGATTATTCGATTGCAAGATCGGCTCGGAGCATCCTCGCGACCATTGGATTCAACGCTTCCCGACGATTTCAATGACGGTGATACTCATTAGTGAGGATATGGCAGTATGCCACAGCCGCGCCTTTGGCTTGATGAGATTCGGGATGCGCTCACCACATTAGGCGGACAGGCTACCCTTGCGCGGCTCTACCAGGAGATTGAACGCCGTGGGGTCATGGACTTTGTCTCTGCCCCCAATTGGAAAGCCGGCGTACGGCGCACAATCGAACAGCACGCCAGCGAGTGTGCAGGATTCACTGGCTTAGCAGAGGATGATACCTTCTTTGCGCCCCACGGCAAAGGCGCTGGCGTCTGGGCGCTTCGTGCACACGTGACTCCGCAACACACTGCCCTTCCCAGCGACACTGGTGCCACCGATCCGCAACCAGCCCACTCTCCGCGCGTGTTCCTGAGTCATAGCCATCAAGACAACCGCTTCGCGTCACGTCTGGCAGCCGACCTTCAGGGGCGTGGGGCGGATGTTTGGGTGGATCTCACAGAGATTCAGCACGACGACTTTCTCAAGCGCATCAATGAAGGACTCAAGGACCGTGAGTGGCTCGTACTGGTTATGACGCCTGCTGCGCTCGCCTCACCATGGGTGCAATTGGAGGTCGATGCGGCGCACGCCCTCGTGATTATGAAGCGGATGCGGGCGTAATCCCTGTGATGGCCAAACCCTGTGCATTGGCAGATATTCCGCCAACCTGGGCAAAGTTGCACCGGTACGACGCGACACGCGACTACCGACGGGCGCTCACCAGCCTCTCACGCGCACTCGGCCTTATTGAACGCGAGACCCAGTAGAAGGATGTCCAGGGTGGAAGCTGAAAGGAAGACGGCATGCTGGAGGTAGCCAGCCGTCGGGCGAGCCTGGCGACGTTACATGGCCGTTACGGCGCTGAGGCAATGCTTGTTGATGTGACGTCGCGCGGCGTGGAGCCATGGATGCGCTTTAGCCCATTCTATCCCCATGGCCAAATCCCCGTGCCGTTCTCTCCTGGCTTCTGGAGTCAAAGTGTCGAAGGCGTCTGGCAAGGGCTCAAGGTCTTTGCCAGGGCTGATGTGGATCCGACGAGGTTTGCAATTACGACCATGCGAGGGATCAAGCGCTCCGCGCGACAGTGGGGAGAGGTGTTGGGGCACCGGGAGGGCGTTCAGGGTGAACGGCTCCTGCCCTATGCTGAAGCGCGGTTGGCGATCTACGTACCATCCTATCGCTGGGTGCTGGATCACCGTCTCAGCGAGCAGCTCTCCGCCTTACGCGAGATGCTCAGCGAGCGTACCGTCGTCTTGCTGGATTACGAAACGAACGGCGATGTCCGCGATCTGGCACGGCCACTCTCACATGCGTGGTTGATTATACACTACCTTGAGGAAACTTGGCCCGTTTAGTCAGCGGTCGCGCGTTCAATGAGATGATAGAGGCGACTCCCTTAGCATGCGCTGTGTCACCTCATGTGCGGTTGAGGCGCACTCATGAGGACAGCGAGAGGCCCGACGATGGACATCGAGACACTTCTGCATACTTGCCTCGCACACCAGAAGCTCTCCATGGATACGCTGCGCTCCCTCACCTTCCCAGACGATCCCTTCGGTCGCTACTTGATCAACCAGCAACTTGAACAGATCCATGACCCTCGCGCGATCGACCTTCTGCTCGTGCGCCTGACCGACGACGATCCTGGTGTCGCCTAGTAGCGCCGCCCACGCGCTCGGTGTCCTGCGTGAGCCACGCGCCCATGAGCCGTTACTCGACCTACTGGCGAGCTCCCATGAGCGCGCCTATTATCAGCAGATCGAGATCGGCGTGGTGGCTGACGGCGTCGTCTACACCGGCGCGGATCCCATCGCTACCCTGCTGAGCCTCTTGCATACCTACACAGATGACAGCGTCATTGGTGGACACGTGATCAATCAACTACCCCTACACGGCGATAACCAGGTCATCGATGGACTGCTTGAGGCAATCGGGAGCGAGAGCGATCACAGCACAGAGTCGGCTACCAGGCGACTGGCCGAGGTCGGCCGAAGCGCCCCAGAGGCATTGGTCAGCCGCATCTTTGCACATCACTCTCCTGAATGGCTTGACGACTTGGAGCACTCACTGAAGGAAGTACTGCGTACGGCTGGACCCAATGTGGTTCCCTCGCTCATCGCCACCGCACAGAGCTCTGCATCGGAGAGCGCGCTGCGCGTGATTCTTCCCGCGCTCTATGCCATTGGCAATGTGCGAGCAGTCCCATTGTATGAGCGCCTCCGCACCCACCGAGATCGGCTCGTGCGAGCGTATGCCATCTTCGGCCTGGCTGCGGCAGGCGATCATCGCGTCTTGGATGACCTGCTGCAGGAAGCCGGCCAGGGGTGGAACGAATATGAGTTAGGGCGAGCATGCGCCGGGCTTGGCTCGGCGATATTGCCACGCCTCATTCGCCTGCTCGAGAGCTCAACCGCATCGGAGCAGCAGCGGGAGGACGTGGTCAGTGTGCTCGGAATGCTGCGTGATCCTGACGCCGTACCGCCCCTTATCGCGGCGCTCTCTACAGAAACTTCTTCCATGCGCCGACGAGCGGTGCGCGCACTCGGAGAGACGCGTGACCCACGCGCGGTGAGTCCGCTCATCCGCTGCCTCAAGGATGACCAGGAGCACGTACGCCAATGGGGCGTCGTCGCCCTTTACGATCTTGCGCGTCACCAGGTAGCCAAGGATGAAGTTGTCAATGCGCTCGTGGAGGTGATGACGAATACGCAAGAGACGCCACATGTGCGAGAGCAAGCAGCGTTGCTGCTGCCATCGCTGGGTGGCGAGGACCTTGTGCCCGCGTTTCAGGAAGTATTCGAGGACCAGGATCCGAACATCTCTGTCATCATCAGTGGCGGCCTAGAACGCCTAGGTCCACGCGGAGTCGCAGCGCTCGTCCAGTACGCGCAGTCTGGCCAGGAGCCGCTGCAGACAAGCGCGTTCGAGCGCCTCTGCTTTGTGCGCGACCCGGTCGCTGAGCAAGCGGTGATCGATGGGCTGGACGCCGCATCGCCATCCCGTCGAAAGCACGCAGCGATGGCCATCGGCCGATGGCATCTGGAGCAGGCGCGCGAACAGCTGATGGCTGCGCTGGACGATCCTGACGAGGCAGTCCAGCTCGAAGTCATCAGGTCGCTCGGCATTATCGGCGATGAGCGCTCGCTCTTCCGCTTGATGGCGCTACGTGGTGAACAAAGAGGCCCAACGACTGAGACAAAGGCGCATGCAGTGAATCGCGCGGTGATTGCTATCTATCGCCGAGTGAGCAGCTCTCACAGCGACGCAGACAGCGGAGCCTGACGCCAATTTTGACGCCAGCAACCCTGAACGCCTATGAACGATGATGAACGCAGCTCCGCTCTAGCATCGCGAAAATAGAGTGCTCGCGAACGGTGGTGAACAAGCATGAACGAAGGGAAGCGGTCTTAGAATCCGCTGCTTAGTTCCGACCAGCTTGCTTCATGCGCATGATACGGTGTGCTGCGGAAAGGAGTACATACATGAGCGAACAAACGGAGCAGCCACAGACGACGGTCTTGTATCGTCCCACTGGGGACAACGAGCTCGCCTTGATCCGTCAACTCAACTCTCGCGCCTTTCCCCCGCGTCTGTACTGGCAGCCGATCTTCTATCCTGTCCTGTTCGAGGAGTATGCTCGCCAGATCGCACGGGATTGGAATGCTAAAGACGGCAAGCGCGGCTATGTGACACGCTTTGCTGTCGAGACGACCTATCTCGCGCAGTTTGAGATCCACCAGGTCGGCGCATCACTGCATCAGGAATACTGGATCCCGGCGGCGGAGCTGGAGGAGTTTAATCGCCATATTGTGGGACCCATTGAAGTCATTGCCGAGTACGAGTCCTCGCCGATCATATCTGACCCGACTGAGGCGAGCGGATCCAGCTGAGCGGAAGAGGACCCAAGTACACCCTTTGAGAACGCGTTGACAGCAACCGTGACAGCAACCCGTGGCGAACAACCGTGGACATTGGCGAACAACTATGTACTTTCACATCCTGTGAAATCAGCAACCATGGATGTTGGCGGACGTTGGTGGACATGTGTGGCGTTATTTCGTAAACAGCAGGCTGTGGGGTCAATTCTCATCGCTGACCACACACTCGTCTCATGGAGCGATCTAAGGCAGCATGGCTGTGTAGGGATGTGCTCGAAGGTTCGCAGGGTAGGGCTGCTCACGGCGTCATCAAGTGCGCCTAGTTCGCAACCTCCACGATGCCTGTCGGTCCTCCTACACTGCTCACCGAGTCAGTTGAGCCCGCCGGCGCGCCCGTGGCTGTGGTCAGCACAAAGATGTAGAAGCCCGGTACCTGCGGCAGGGTCAGGGTAGAAGCATGTTCAGTGCCGTCCCATGTGTCCGAGCTGAAAGACGCCATTGTGTCGGCTACCGGCTGCAATGGCGGACGTGACCAACCAACCGGCGCATCTTGGCCTTCAAAGGCATAGGCTAGCTGTGCGGCTTGGGCCGCGGCCTGTGTGCCGAAGGGTCCAGCGAGTTGCCCAGTGATCATCACCTGGCTCGGCGCACTGTCGCTTGTCGGGTTATCTGCGACTGGGCACCAGGCAAAGCGCAGCGTCTCCCCCGGCTGATAGTGTTGTTTGTATGGCAATGGCCCCAGCGGTACGAGTTGGTAGGTGCGGTGGCCCGACAAGCTGGCATCCACCGTCGGCACATGCTGGGCAAAGGTGCTCGCGCACGAAACCTTGGCGCCAGGATGCACCGTAGGGACGGGGCGCATCGTGGTCAGATAGAAGCTGACGCTTCCAATGATGATCAGCGTGACCAGGGCCAGCGCAACTAGTCGCCAGTGCGTTTTCAATCGCGTCACAGTAGCCATCCTCAGGTGGATCACACCTCGACACGTCACCCACACGATCCTAGCATAGGCTCAGCATAGGGTGAGAGAGCATGCGCGTCAAGGGGATATGTCGGCGAGTTTCCCATGAGAATGGACGTCGTACAACATTCGTACCACATCGAGGGAAAAACGCTGGTGGACATCAGTACACTGAGATAGACACTCGAGGCGAATTTCTCTACCCTGCTAGACATTCATGGACGTCAGTGGACGGCTGCAGCAGTCTTCAAAACTGTTGCACGGCGGCCCTCGCCGTCGTGGGTGGGTTCGACTCCCATACGCCTCTGCCAAAGAAATTCCAAGGCTCCAACATCCTTTCTGATGAGCCGTCGGCGCCAGTCTGGGGAAGCGTGCAGGCGATTGGACTGTGTCCTCGCGGACGCATACGCTATCAGCGTGGGTAGGAGATCGCGCTGATCGTGCTGATCGTGCTGATCGTGGCGCGCGCCCTCGACCGATGATGTCAGTCGTCTGCTCCTCACTTCGCCGACGGAGCGCTGTAGGCTATACTGCTGGCGGGAGATTGCTCCCACCTGATCGGTTCTCGCAAGGAGAGGAGCCACCATGCGCGTTGCCGAATGCCCGCTCTGCCATGAAGTGCTGGAGGCGGAGACCGACGAGGAGTTGTTCGCCAAGGGGCGCGCTCATGCGAATGAGAAGCACGCCGACCAGCAGATCACGGACGAGCAGATTCGCGCTGTGCCTTCGCACGAAAAGTAGCTCGTGCTTTCGCACCTGTTCCTGGCGTTGACACACCCCGGCGTCTCCTGGCCGCACATGGCGGGAGGCGTCGGCGGCGTTTCTGGGTGGAGCGTGACACAGGAAACGCATTCCATGGACTCTGCGGCGTCTGGCCCCTTCTAGCGCAGTCCACATGGCCAACGCGCTTGCGTCTGACAATTGAAACCCTGAGCTATCCTTTGGTGTTTCCCGTAGAGCAGGGCGTGCGGACATCATGGCTCTTGATTGCGCCTGCGCCTGGCTCATGGTGGCATGAACGCCATGAGGACAGTCACGTTCGAGATCCGGAGGAACGATGATGACCCGCGAACAGGTTGCGAAATGGCTCACCGACTACAGCAAGGCATGGGAGACCTACGATCCGCAGGCCATCGGCGATCTCTTTAGCGCCGACGCCGCGTATTACTACCATCCGTACGATGAGCCGACGCGCGGCCGTGAGGCCATCGTCGCGTCGTGGCTCGCCGAGCCCGATCCAGTGGGGCGATACATCGGCGAGTACCAACCGGTGGTCGTGGAGGGCAATCGCGCGGCGGCACAGGGGCGCAGTCGTTATTTCGCCGAAGATGGCAAGACACTGGAGCGCGAGTACCGCAACCTCTTCCTGCTGACATTCGACGATGAGGGGCGCTGCTCAGAGTTCCGCGAGTGGTATGGAAAGCCGCGCGGCCAGCAGAATTGAGTATGCCGCTGGCAACGTACGACCCAGCCATAGAATCGTGACCGTGCGCGGCATACGCTCATTACTCTCTGGCGGACGCGCCGTGCCGACCCGCGCCACCCGCGAAGCGCTGCGCTCCAGCGGCTGCGTCCGCCGCCAGCGAGTTCATGCCGTGGCGGTACTCGTTCGCCAGCGCCTGCTCGAGTGACAGGTCAGCCTGCTCGTAGGCGGAGAGACGATCCTCGCGCAGGCAGACCTGTGGCAGGCGTGCGAGTTCGTGCGCCAGCGCCTCGGCGGCCTGGCGCGAGCCACCGTGTGGGACGACGCGATTCGCCAGCCCCATCGCCAGCGCTTCCTCCGCGCCGACCGCGCGGCCGGTGAGGATCAGGTCGAGCGCGCGGCTCATCCCGATCAAGTGTGGCAGGCGTATCGTTCCGCCGTCGATCAGCGGGATGCCCCAGCGGCGGCAGAAAACTCCGAGAGTCGCGTCCTCCTCCATCACGCGCAGGTCGCACCACAGCGCTAGTTCCATCCCACCGGCGACGGCGTAGCCCGCGACAGCGGCGATCACCGGCTTGGAAAGCAGCATGCGCGTCGGCCCCATCGGCCCGTCACCCTCGGGTTCCACGCGGTTGAAGTTCCCCGCCGCAAAGGCTTTCAGATCAGCGCCGGAGCAGAAGTGGCCATGATCGCCATAGAGCACGCCGACGGACGCCTCAGGATCGGTGTCGAACGCACGAAACGCCTCGGCCAGTTCCTCCGCCGTCGCGCGATCCACCGCGTTGCGCGCCTCTGGCCGGTTGAGAATCACTGTCGTCACAGGGCCGTCGCGCTCAATTCTGATCGTCATTCGCTTCTCCTGATGCCAGAGTGTTCACACTGGCAAGCGCTTCATCGAGGATCATCTGTAATCTCGTCGCCGCTCGCGCGTCCCAGGGCTTACCTGTTGCGGCGCATTCGGCGATGATGTTCCGCGCCTCGTCGAAGTCACCCAGCCCAATGTACGCACGCGCCTGTAATTTGCGCATCGCTGGTCGAACAAGGCGATCTGTGGCAGTTATGATCGCTGACCAAGTGACAACAAGCACGGGAACCCAAGCGCCTAAGTCAGTGAGCAGATAGGCCATCTCCTGAAATACCGCACTGTTCATGTTGTCCAGTCGATTGGCGCACTGCAAGGCTTCATGCGCTTCATCGAACCGTTTTTGCTCGCGGCAAATCCAACCGTTTCGCACTAGCGCAGGAACATGGTCGGGATGCGCCGCCAATATCAGGGCGATGATCTCCTGCGCATGGTCCAACTCTTCTGCGCGATGGAGGCCAATTGCAAGTTCAAGGCGCGCCTCGGTCACATCCTGCCCAGCGCCGATCGCTCGCACGAACTCCTCGAAGGCATCTGCGCTACCACCAAATGTATTGTGCCAGTAATACTTTCCATGCTGCTTGGCCCGAATACGAGCATCACCTGCCAGGATTCGTAGCGGCAGGACAACGCCGGTGTGTTCGCGCATCCAGTTTTCCAGCAGTGCGACTTCCTGTGGATACACCCCTTGCAGGTACGGAATCACAACGGTCTCGACCCAGAGCAGTTGCCGGCTCTCGGTGTACCACTCGGTCTTGTGCTTGTCGTCGCCGGTCCAGCGGTCACGCGCCCAGCCTTTTATCACATCCTCGTGATGTCCCACCTCATGAACCAACGTGGAGAGTATGTGGAGGCGCAGATAGAGCGCCCAAGGCTCCGCGACGGGATCGGCTGAGACGAAGCCATATATCTTGATGCGGCGCGCATCCCAGAAGCACACACCCAGGACAAGGCCACAATACACACCTGGCAGGCGTTCAAGACCAAAGCGCCCGACGAGGGGGTCTTGCTTGTTCCATTCCTCTGCCTGGTCGCGCTGATACTCCGTGCCTAGGCCCAACGCAATGCCGTTTAGCCCGTCGAGAACACCTGATGGCAACCCGTTCAGGATAGCGCGCAGGTCGGCTTCGGACGCTGGATAGCGTGCGAACGGGTTCCTGCGGTCAAAGTTGATCACAACTTCGTCGGCGGTGACAGGCGCACCCAAAAACTGAACAGGGCCGAGCTTCTGGCGCATCGCCCACTTCATCCTGCGCTTCCGAAGGTAGCGCGCTTCGAGGTCGTCAAGCAGCGCTATGCGCCGCTCTCTGTCGGAGTAGCGAAATCGGCGCGCGCGAGCGATGGACTGGCGCGTCACGTGTATGCTGCGAGACATATCTCTCCTGATGGTTTGTCGGCCAATTGTCCGGCCGCCTATGTCATCATGCGCCAAAACCGTTCGGCCGGCAAGGGCAAACGTCTCCGGCTGCGGGCAATCTGATCGGCAAAGACGTCCTTGACGGGCAGATACCTCGCGTCATAGACTGAATACCGACAACTTCATACCATACTCCTGGGGAACCAGTACCCGCGCGGAGCGTGCGCAGAGAGCCGGCGGAAGGTGCAAGTCCGGCCATGTGAGCGACGGCGAACCCATCCTCTTCTGCTGGCGGCGGCGAGCCGTCCCGGAAGCCCACCGTTATCACAGGGCGCCGCATCCCGTCTCAAGACGGCGCGCGGGCAGAGTGGGCCAGCATGGCGCCATTGAGCGCGCGATGTTGGTCAGAAAAGGTGGTACCGCGGGTTAACGCCCTCGCCCTTTTATCGGGCGTGGGTGTTTTTGTTTGTCCACAGTTGGTTGGAGGTACCACCAATGCGCATGTCCCACATGATGTTCAAGACGCAGAAGCGCGTGGCCGCCGAGGCCGAACTGCCGAGCCACCAGCTCATCCTGCGCGCAGGGCTGGCGCGCCGCCTCGCCAGCGGCATCTACACCCTGACTCCGCTCGCGGTTCGCGCCATCCGCCGCATCGAGACGATCATCCGTGAGGAGATAAACGCTATCGGCGGGCAGGAGGCGCTGCTGCCGATCGTGCAGCCAGCGGAGTTGTGGCAGGAGTCGGGGCGCTACGACGCCATCGGCAGCGACCTCGCGCGGCTGAACGATCGCGCCGGCCACCCGATGATTCTGGCGATGACACATGAAGAAGCCGTCACCGACCTGGCGCGCTCCGTCGTCGAATCGTACCGCCAGCTGCCGCAGATGGTCTACCAGATCCAGAGCAAGTTCCGCGACGAGCCGCGCCCACGTGGCGGCCTGGTGCGGCTGCGCGAGTTCCTGATGAAGGACGCTTACAGCTTCCACACAAGCCAGCAAGACCTCGACGCCTACTACGAACAGGTCGTGGAGGCGTATCTGGCGATCTTCCGGCGGCTGGAGTTGCCGGTGCTTGTCGTCGAGGCCGATACCGGCATGATGGGTGGCAAGACGGCGCACGAGTTCATGCTGCTGGCCGATGGCGGCGAGGATACGCTCATCGTCTGCCCGACCGGCGACTACGCGGCCAACCAGGAGATCGCCGTCGCGCGCAAGCGTCTGCGCGCACATGGAACGGCTGACGAGGCGCTGCGCGAGGTCTATACGCCGGGCGCGACGACCATCGCGGCGCTGTGTGAGGGGCTAAGTTGCGCGGAGGAGGACACGCTCAAGTCCGTCTTCTACACATCGGGCGACGAGTTGATCCTGGCGCTGATTCGCGGCGACCTGGAGGTGAGCGAAGTCAAGTTGCGTAACCTGCTCGGCCAGGATGTGCGGACGCTGAGCAAAGAGGAGGCCGCCGCGTTTGGCCTGGTCGCAGGCTACGCGGGTCCGGTCGGACTCGCGGCGCAGGCGCGCATCATCGTGGACGACAGCGTGGCAGAGGCGGGTAACCTGATCTCCGGCGCCAACCGTGTAGACTATCACCTTGCGGGCGTGACCTATGGCCGCGACTATAGCGCCGATGCGGTCGGCGATATCGCGGTAGCGACGCCAGGAATGGCCTGCGTGCATTGTGGTACGCCGCTGGAGGAGCGACGCGGCATCGAGGCGGCCAATACGTTCAAACTGGGAACGAGATACAGCGAGTCGATGAATGCGCGCTATCTGGACGAGCAGGGCGTCCTGCAACCATTGATCATGGGCTGCTATGGGCTGGGCATCACGCGCGCGCTAGCCTGCATCCTGGAGCAACATCACGACGCCGATGGGATTATCTGGCCGCGTAGTGTCGCGCCGTTCACCCATCACCTCGTTGTGGTAGGAACTGACAAAGAGGTCTGTCACGCGGCAGAGACGATCTATGCGGCGCTCGGTGAGCGAGAGACACTCTACGACGACCGCGCGTTGAGCGCTGGCGTCAAGCTCAAGGACGCCGACCTGCTGGGCATGCCGCTGCGCATTACCGTCAGCGCGCGGTCGCTGGCTGCTGGCGGGGCTGAGTTGCGGTTGCTCGCGACCAGCCAGATGCGCATGGCGTCGCTTGAAGACACCACCAGTGTCGCCAGGGAGCTGGCGGCGCATCGCGCCGACGAGTCCGCGGGAGTATGAAAAGCAAGGCGCGCCTGACCTCGGGCGCGCTATAGTCCAATCCGTGCATCCTCATACGCGAAAGGAGTTGGCGCCCGATGGAACACTGGATGTGTCAGACGTGTGGCGTGCAGTTCGCCGCCAGCAAGCAGCCTCCGGATACTTGCCCGATCTGCTCCGACGAGCGCCAATATATCGGCCCCGATGGGCAGCAGTGGACGACGCTCGCCCGGATGCGCCAACAGGGTTACCAGAGCAAGTATGTGGAGCATGAGCCAGGGCTGATCGGCGTCGGCGCCACACCCTCCTTTGCGATAGGCCAGCGGGCGCTGCTCGTGCGCCATCCCGAAGGGAACGTTCTATGGGACTGCCTGAGCTACTTCGATGACACGACCGTCGCGGAGCTTGAGCGGCTCGGCGGCGTCACGGCTCTCGCCATCTCGCACCCGCACTACTATTCGACGATGGTGGAGTGGGCCGATCGGTTTGACATGCCGATCTACCTGCACGAGGCCGACCGCCAATGGGTGATGCGGCTAGACGACCGCATCACTTTCTGGTCGGGCGAGACACGCCCTTTGAAAGAGGGCGTCACGCTCGTGCGCCTCGGCGGTCATTTCGCCGGCGGGACCGTCCTGCACTGGGCGCAGGGCGCGGATGGCAGGGGCGCGCTGCTCAGCGGCGACATCATTCAGGTGGTCGCGGATCAGCGCTGGGTCAGCTTCATGTATAGCTATCCCAACCTGATCCCGCTGTCCGCCGCCGAGGTAGCGCGCATCCGCGACACGATCAAGCCGTGGCGCTTCGAGCGCATCTATGGCGCCTGGTTTGATCGCGTCGTTCCCCAGGACGCCCACGCGGCGGTGATGCGCTCCGCCGACCGCTACATCCGCGCGCTGAGCGAGCCGCCGCGCTGACATCCCGTGGGAGGACTACTGGATCACCGTCGCCGTCACCGAGTAGATCGAAGGCAGGAAATCGGCGATCATCTTCCACGAGTCGCCGCCGTCGGCGCTGGCGAAGAGTTGCCCGGTGTTGGTCCCGACGTAGACGCCGCAGGGATCCTGCTCGTCGGCGCACATGCCGTGACGCAGGACGCCCAGGCGCACCTCCTTGCCCGACGGCAGGCCATTTCTCAGCGCCTCCCATTGCTCGCCGCCGTCACGCGTGCGATAGATGGTGAACTGATCGCCGATGTTGTTGCGTTCCTCGCCCTCGACGATCACGAAGACGGTGTTGGGATGATGTGAATCCAACACGATGGGGAAACCAAACTCGGAGGGCAGGTCGCGCTGGATGTCGATCCAGTCGGCGCCGGCGTTGACACTCTTGTAAATGCCGCAGTGATTCTGCTGGTAGAGCGTCTCCGGCTGCGTGGGGTGCTGCACGAAGCGGTGGATGCACTGCCCATATTCAGGATAGGGGTCGGGCAGGTAGCTCGCGCGTGTGTTCTTGTTGGCGAATGTCCACGTCTCGCCGCCGTCATCTGTGCGCAGGCAGCCCACCGACGAGATGCCGATCCACATGCGGTTCGAATTTGAGTAGTCAGGCGCGATGGTATGCAGGCACAGGCCGCCCGCGCCAGGATTCCAGTGTTCGCGCGTGGGGTGATTCGCCAGCGCGGCGTTCTGCTCCCAGGTGACGCCACGGTCATGGCTGACCCACAGGCTGGCGGGATCGACGCCGCAATAGACCGTTTCCGTGTCATCCGCGCGCCCAGGAACGATAGTCCAGATGTTTGCGAGCGCCAGTCCGCTCTCTTCTTGGAACTGGATGCCACGCTCAGGTTCCTGCCAGGTCTGGCCGAAGTCGTCGCTGTAGCGAATGAAATTGCCAAAAAAGTCGCCGTTCTCCGCCGCATAAAGGCGCCGCCCGACACGCTGATCGAATACGGCGTTGAAGATGCGGCGACCTGAAAGCGCCTGCTCTTGGCAGGACCACTCGACGCGATCGCGCGAGGTCAGGATGAAGAGGCCGCGTTTCGTGCCGACGAGCAAAACATGCGTTCCCGGTGCGAATGCTGTTGCGCTGGACATGCCAGTTCTCCCTTCTTGACTGTGGGCGCGCAGAGACGCGCCGCTCAGCCCCCGGCCACCGAGGGCAGGATGTGGACGACGGCGCCTGGCGGCAGCGGTGTCTCGAGCCACTGCAAGTAGCGCACGTGCGTTCCGTTGACGAAGACGTTGACGAATGGTCGCAGCTCGCCTGTCTCCAAGCAGAGATTGAAGCGCAGGCCCGGACACCGCTCATCGAGCGCCACGATGACCTCGCGCACCGTCGCGCCCGCTACCTGCGCGCGGAGTTGATCTCCCACGCGCGTAGCCAGCGCCTGTGGCAGCAGCACCGTGACCGTCGTCGCGCTGGCTGTCTCCATCTGGGCGATTCCTCCTCCTGAATGGCTCATCTTGTGCTATGCTTGAGCCGCTTGCACTGTATGCGGCTCTAGAACACTTGCGCAACCGACCGGTACGATCGGGCGCCGTCGGTCCTATTCTCATTGCGCGCCTCAGAAACGGCGCCTGGGGAACCAGAACAGCCAGCGCGCGTCATTCTGATTGAACGGCGCATCACACGGTATAATTGGCGCAGGCACGCCTGACTGAGCGCTTCCTCATGCGGGAGACGATTCGTGGCGATACAGGAATTGATTGGCCAGAAGCTTGGGCAATATGAGATCCTCGAATTGATTGGTGAGGGGGGCATGGCGCGCGTCTACAAGGCGTTCCAGCCCACCCTCGAACGAGAGGTGGCTATCAAGGCCATTCCCACCCAGGTTGACGATGTGCGCGACCAGGAATTGGTCCAGCGCTTCTACGGCGAGGCGAAACTGGTGGCGCGGCTCTCTCACCCACACATCGTGCCGGTGCATGACTTCGGCGAGGACAATGGCTGGGCGTACATCGTCATGGAGTTCATCCCCAATGGCACCGTGCGCGAGCGCTTGCGCAAGGCCGAAGGGATGAGCGGTCGCATCGCGCTCCCCTGGGCGCTGAATGTGATCGAGCAGGCCGCGCTCGCCCTCGACTTTGGACATAGCCACGGCGTCATCCACCGCGACGTCAAGCCGGGCAATATGCTGATGCGCACTGCTGATTACATGCTGCTGACGGATTTTGGCGTCGCGACCATCCTGGAGTCGAGCAAGGCGTTCTCGCGCAGTGGTTCGACGGCAGGAACACCACAGTACATGGCGCCGGAGCAAGGACAGCAAGGTGGGCGCGTGGACGGTCGCACCGACATCTACTCGCTGGGCGTTGTGCTCTTCCAGTGCGTGACGGGGCGGCTTCCCTTCAACGCCGAGAACGCCGTCGGCGTGATCATGAAGCACATGAGCGAGCCGCTGCCAAGCCCACTCCGTCTCGCGCCCGATCTGCCGCCGCAGGTGGACTATATCATTCGCCGGGCGATGGAGAAGGACCCGCAGCGCCGCTACCAGCGCGCCGTCGACATGGCCGAAGACCTGCGCGCCGTTGGCGAAGAGTTGCGCCTGACCGGACGCGTCGCTGTGCCCTCCGCCACACGTCCTGCGCCGCGTTCCGCGCCTTCGGCGCCCGTCGTCGATCCCGCCAGTGGCGCCATCATCTGTTACCGCTGTGGATTCAATAACAGCCCGCAGCACCGGTTCTGCACGCGCTGTGGCTACGACCTCGCGAATCCGTTGGTCGCCAACGATCAGTTCATCGGGCGTTCTGGCCGACCGCTTTCCTCCCGTCTGGTCTTCGAGACAGGCCCACTGCAAGGTGTGCCGATCCTGTTACATCAGCAGACGATGACGATTGGACGCGGCGCCAACTTCGATCTGGTGATCCACGACAACACGATCTCGCGCAACGGGCACACGCGCATCCTGTTCTCCAATGGCGTCTGGTACGCAGAGGATCTCGGCAGCACAAACGGCACGAAGATCAATGGCCGCGCCGTCAGCCGACCGGCCCCACTCGCCTCAGGCGACGAGTTGCGTATGGGCGATGTCATCGCCGTCTTCGAGTTGCTCGACTAAGCGCGCCTACTGGATACGGTGGCTGGCAGCACGTGCGCCAGATAGTGTCCAGTGTAGGACTGCGGCGCTCGCGCGACAGCTTCGGGCGTTCCCTCCACCAGGACCTCACCACCGCGCTCGCCGCCCTCCGGCCCCAGATCTATAATCCAGTCGGCGTTCTTGATGACATCCAGGTTGTGCTCGATCACGACGACTGTGTTGCCGGCGTCCACCAGGCGCTGCAGGACGCCGAGCAGCCGCTCGACATCGGCGAAGTGCAGCCCGGTCGTCGGCTCGTCGAGGATGTACATCGTCCGTCCGGTCGCGCGGCGCGAGAGTTCAGACGCCAGCTTGATGCGCTGCGCCTCGCCGCCGGAGAGCGTCGTCGCCGGCTGACCCAGGCGGATGTAGCCCAGGCCGACGTCATTGAGCGTCGTCAGCTTGTTGGCAATGGAGGGAATGGCGCTGAAGAACTCGGCGCCTTCTTCCACGGTCATGTTGAGCACGTCGGAGATCGTCTTGCCCTTGAAGTGGATCTCCAGCGCCTCGCGGTTGTAGCGCTTGCCCTTGCACGTCTCGCAGGTGACGTAGACATCAGGCAAGAAGTTCATCTCGATCTTGATCAGCCCCTCGCCCTTGCAGACCTCGCAGCGCCCGCCCTTGACGTTAAACGAGAAGCGTCCTGGCTGGTAGCCGCGCAGCCGCGCCTCCGGCACCTGCGCGAACAGTTCGCGGATCGGCGTGAACGCGCCGGTATAGGTGGCGGGATTCGAGCGCGGCGTGCGCCCGATCGGCGACTGGTCAATATTGATGACCTTGTCCAGCCGCTCGACACCCTCAATGACGTCGTGATCGCCGGGGCGCTCGCGGGCGCGGTTGAGTTGCTGCGCGAGCCGCTTGTAGAGGATCTCGTTGACGAGCGAACTCTTGCCCGACCCTGAGACGCCGGTAACCACGACGAAGTCTCCGAGCGGGAATGTGACGGCCAGATTCTTGAGGTTGTTCTCGCGCGCGCCACGTATGATTAGCTCAAAGCCATTGCCAGGGCGGCGCTGGGCCGGCGTCGCGACGCTGCGCGCGCCGGAGAGGTACTGTCCGGTGAGCGAGTTCGGGTTCGCTTCGATCTCGTCAATCTTGCCCTCCGCGACGACGTAGCCGCCGTGCTCGCCGGCGCCCGGTCCCATGTCGATGATGTGGTCGGCGGCGCGCATCGTCTCCTCGTCGTGCTCGACGACCAGCAGCGTGTTGCCCAGGTCGCGCAGGCGCGTCAGCGTCTCGATCAGGCGCGCGTTGTCGCGCTGGTGCAGGCCAATGCTCGGCTCGTCGAGGATGTAGAGCACGCCCATCAGGCTGGAGCCAATCTGCGTCGCCAGGCGGATGCGCTGCGCCTCGCCGCCAGAGAGTGTCGTCGCGGCGCGATTGAGCGAGAGATAATCCAGACCGACGTTGACCAGAAAGCCGAGACGCGCCTTGATCTCCTTGAGAATCTGCCGCGCGATGGTCTGGTCGCGCTCGGTCAGCGGCTCGACATCGGTTGGGTCGCGGGGATCGCTCAGCGGCAGGCGCTGCGCGAAGTTCCTGACGCCCTCGCCGCTCGGCCAGATAGAGTGACCGCTGCCGGCGATTGGGCGCGCGCCGTTCAGCTTCGCGCGCCCATTGACCCTGCCATTGCCATTCTTGCCATTGCCGTTATAGCTGCGAGGCTCTGCCTGCTCATCCACTTCTCGCGTCAGCGCCTCGAAGTAGCGCATCGCGTTGACGATTGAGTAGGCGCCGATCTGCACGATGTTGCGGTCGCCGACCGTCACCGCCAGCGTCTCTGGCTTGAGCCGCGCGCCCTTGCAGACCGGGCATGGCTTCGCCGACATGTACTGCTCGATGTCCTCGCGCGCGCTCTCCGAGCCATCCTTGTAGCGGCGCTCCAGGTTTGGGACCACGCCCTCGAAGATCGTCGAGTGCTGACGGCGCGCGCCCTGACGGTTGCGGTAGAAGAAGGAGATGTTGTCGCCCGTCCCGCGCAGGACGATGTGTTTCGCCTCGTCGCTCAGGTCACGCCAGGGCGTCTCCAGGCTGAAGCCGTAGCGCTCGGCCACGGCGGAGAGCAGCGTCGTGTACCACGTGCTTGTGCTGGCGAAGCGGCTCCACGGCAGGATCGCGCCCTCGGTGATGCTCAGGTCCGGATTAGTGATGATCAGCGACTCGTCGATCTCCAGCTTGGTCCCCAGGCCGGTGCATTCCGGGCAGGCGCCGTGCGGATTGTTGAAGCTGAAGCTGCGAGGGGCCAGCTCTTCCAGGCTGATGCCGTCGTAGACGCAGGCGTAGTTCTCGGAGTACATGCGCTCCTCGCCGCCGACCACACTGACCAGAATGACGCCACCGCCGAGTTTGAGCGTCGTCTCGACCGAATCGGCGATGCGCGCGCGCTGGCTCTCCTCCTGTGGCGTGATAGCGTAGGTCGCGCCGCGCTCGGCCACCATGCGCAGGTCAGGCTGCTGCGGCGCAGGCGACTCCTGCGACACCTCGTGGCGGATTACCAACCGGTCCACCACCGCCTCGATATGGTGAATCTTGTACTTATCCAGCTCGATCTCGTCGCTCAGATCACGGATCTCGCCATCCACCCGCGCGCGCACGTAACCCGCCTTGCGCAGGTCCTCGAAGACGTTGCGGTACTCGCCCTTACGCCCCTTGACAATCGGCGCGAGCAGTACGAGGCGCGTGCCATCGGGCATGTCGAGCAGCGCGTCCACGATCTGGTCCACCGACTGGCGGCTGACGATGCGGCCACACTGCGGGCAATGCGGATGACCGATGCGCGCGAAGAGCAGACGCAGGTAGTCATAGACCTCGGTGACGGTACCGACGGTCGAGCGCGGGTTATGCGACGTGCTTTTCTGGTCAATCGAGATCGCCGGCGAGAGGCCGTCGATGTGATCAATGTCGGGCTTCTCCATCTGCCCCAGGAACTGACGCGCGTAGGCGGAGAGCGACTCGACGTAGCGGCGCTGGCCCTCGGCGAAGATCGTGTCGAAGGCGAGGCTGCTTTTGCCGGAGCCGGAGAGGCCGGTGATGACGACGAGCTTATCGCGCGGGATCGTGACGTCGATGTTCTTGAGGTTGTGCTCGCGCGCCCCGCGCACGACGATGCGATCATGCGGCATGGAAAATCACCCTGGATGAGACCTCGCCCATCAGCTCACTCCCATGAGGAGCAAGAGACGATTGGCAGGGGAATGATTGCTTGTGCGCGCCAGTTCCGCGAGCGACCAGATCGCTTCAAAACGTGCGCGCAGACCCTATGAGTTTACCACGCGCGCCGCTCGAAGCGCATCAGCCGTTCAGGCAGTATAGAACATATGTACGGCTCGATCAAGCGCCTCACACGGAAGTACCAGCCGCCGCGCATCGCTACTTGCCGTACTTCTTCGGCGTGTTCGCAGGCGTCGCGGAACGGCTCGTCGGGGTAGCCTGTGAGGTGGGGTGTGGTATCGGCAGCAGGCCCATCGTGATCTTCAGCGTCAGGACGCGCTTCACTGAGGTCTCGATGCGCGCACGTGAAAGCTGGCCGCTGGCGATGGCCGCCCTCAACGCGTCCTTGACCTGGGCGACGACCTGCGCGTTCTGCGGCCCCACGATCATGTCCGCCCCAGCTCGAATCGCCAGCGCCGCCGCCTGCGCCACCGTCCAGCGGTTGTTGAGCGCGCCCATCGAGAGGCTGTCGGTGATGACGACGCCCTGGAAGCCCAGCTCCCGCCGCAGCGTTCCATCGATGACCGCGGGTGAAAGCGAGCTAGGATACTGACTATCCACCGCCGGGATCATCTCGTGCGTCACCATGATCGCGCGCACCTTGCCCGTCGCCAGCAGCGTCCGATAGGGGGCGAGGTCAATGCGCTCCCAGTCGGCGCGCGAGCGTGTCAGCGCGGGCAGGCTGACGTGCGGATCGGTCGTCGTCGCGCCGATGCCGGGGAAGTGCTTGAGGCAGGCGGTGACGGCTCCAGAATCCTGCAATCCCGCCATGTATGCGCCTGCTAGCGCCGCCACACGCTGCGGGTCGGAGCCGAACGTGCGGTCGAGCAACTGCGGATTCGCCATCCCCACGTCCACGACGGGAGCCAGGTTGAAGTTGTAGCCGTAGGTCTGCAAGAGGCTCGCGTCGTGCTGCCCGCGCTCGCGCGCGATGGCGGTCGTCGTCATGGCGTTCGCGCCGGGCTGCGGGCCGATGATCGCGCGGAAGCGATTGACGAGACCGCCCTCCTGGTCAACACTCATCAACAGCGGGATCGCGGCGGCATGTTGCAGGTTGGAGGTCATCGCGCGCGTCTGGTCGGACGACTGGATGTTCGCCGCGAACGAGAGCGCGCCGCCGACACCCTGCTCCGCCACCATGCGCAACGCCTCAGGGGTGGCGTCCTGCCCGGCGAACTGCACGATGATCAGTTGCCCGAGCTGTTCGTCGAGCGTCATGCGCTGGAGGAGGAGATCGGCGTATGCGCCCGGAGTGAGCGCACGCTGGACGTCTGGTGAGCGGGCAACCTGGCACGTGATGCAGCGCGCCTGATCAAGAAACGACCATCCTGGAATGCCTGCCCCTGGCTGCATGAACTGAGCGCTGGCGAGTTCGGCGTGGACGATCAGCGCACAGACGCCGATCAGCGCGGCGACACCCTGTACGCGCCGCTGCGAGGCGAGCCGCAGCGCCATGGCGCGAGCTACACGAAGCGTTCCAGGTCTCGTCTGCTTCAGCGCATCTCGAGACTGCCATAACCCGCGCCGCGCAGAGCGCCACATGTACGCAGCCATGGCCCACGGCCATTGGGCGATGTGCGCCAGGCCGCGCAGGAGACGAACGAACAGCGGGTCGCGACGCGGTGGACGAGCGTGATAGGGACCGTCAGAGAGCGCCCACAGCCGGTCGAGCAGATCCATCAGCGCGACCTCTCCAGGCGAGCAAGCGCATCCATCGCGGCAAGCCCCACGATCCAGCCAAGCAACCCCATCCCGGCAAAGAGTTCAAGCGTGCCAATGATACCTGCGGCGTGTGTGTCCTGTGTCAGGTAGGCGAAGCCCAACCGCGGCGCTGCGATGGTCGCGAAGACGCCGAGCGCGAACCACGCCGGCAGCGTCGCCAACGCGATCGCGCTATACCAGCGGCGGCACATAGCTCCGATGAAGGTGGGTAGCCCATAGAAGAGGGCAGCGGCCAGTGGAGCGAGCAGTGGGGGAATCGGGCCGTTGGGCAGATGGAGATTCATCCAGGTAGTCTGTGGCGTGACGGCGATGAGCAACAGCAGCGTCTCCAGCGCGGCAGCGCCCAGGAGGAGCTTGCCCCGGCGCTGCGCGACGAATACCCGCGCCCGTAGCGCGAGATCTGGAAGCGCTCGCCGTGACACCCATGGTGGGGTGAACTGAACGCGCTTGCGCGTCTCCAATGGCGCCAGGCGAGCCATACCTTCCTCCCCGACGCCAGCGACACGACCGATCAGACTACCATTCAGATCAGACGCGCGGACACATGACGGGGTTACTCCGCGGTACGATGGCGTCGCGGATCACTACTTGAGGAATTGGCCGACAAGGTCTGTCAGCGCGCCGAAGCCCAGGAGTTGCGCCGCCGACATCGAACCGGTCTTGCCGTAGGTGAAGCCGGTGCTGTCGCCGACGGTGGCGGTGTAGGTCATGTCACGCATGCCGGACGCAGCCATCTTGGCCGAGGGATGTATTTTCACGTTGACGTTATAGAAGGTGCCACCCTGCCGCTGGAGGAGCATCGAATAGGGCGACGCGGCGCTCGGCACATTCGTGGAGGGCGCGACCACGTTCGGCACATAGTAGTCCAGCGTGACGGTGGCAGCGCAATAGCGCGGGACGACGACATATCCGCCCCACATCGCGCGACCAGCGACATCGGACTGCGTTGCGGTGGGCGCGCCGATCCGATCGAGAACCCATGAGGTCTTGCCATCCGAGCCGAAGACGGTGGACGACATCGTGCCAGGCCCGTACTGCCCTGGAGGGCAGACGAGCGCGCGCGCGGTGTAGGGCACGGCAGGGCAGTTCGGCACGTTGGCGAAACGATCTGGCCTGGTGAGCGTTCCATCAGGATTTGTCTGGATGCCGGGGCCGGGAGCCCAGCAAAGTGGGACGCCGGTATCGAAGCCATTCGCGGACTTCAGTTGCGCCTGTGGCGGAACATAGACGCGCACGTAGTCGCGATACGTCGGATAGCCGTAGATTGGGCCGGTTGGGTTGTTATAGAAGGTGATCACCAGGTGATGCGTCGCGCCGCCATTGTCATCGAGCGTCACCACGTCGCTCTGTGACAACTGCACGTAGGGGGTGAGCTTGGCGACGCTGGTGTTCGCCTGGGTGAGATAGTAGCCATCTACGCCAGCCGTCGTGTCGATAGCGCCGGTCGCATGCAGCTGGTCGAGCGTCTTCTGGATCGCCTCGTTGTTGAAGTAGACCTGAATATCCTTGGCCTGCAAGTCCTTTAGAAACTGCTTGGCAAGTGGAGACATCTGGCTGAACGGCAGCTTCTTGACCTTGTCCTGCAGCAGTTGGACGACGAGCTGGGTAAAACGCTTGCGCAGGCTATGGGTGCGATCGTTGGGGTTCAGCCGCGCCTCGATGGCGATGCCGCGCGGATCCTGCTGGTAGAAGTGAATTTTGTCTTCCAGATTCTGCGCTGTCACGGTCTCGTTGTAACCAGGGACGAAGATTGGGCCAGTTAGGTTGAGCACATGCTCGATGGCGATCGGGCTGATCTGTATCACGCCATCAACATCGCCGCCACCTTCATTACGAAAGACATCGGTGACAATCTTGGCCGTCGTGGGGAAGTCTGGGGAGAGATTGGCGTCGCGCAGTCCCCAGTTGGCGAAGGGCCACCAGGAATACTGCGCAGGTGGGCGCTTGCCGAAGATCCAGCCATTGGTCTTGAGGCCGTAGTCGATATCGTTGACGTTGTAGAGCGAGAAGGGGTCCAGTTTGCCATTGCCCAGCGTGAGGACACCATAGTTGCCCGCGAATCCGCCGCTGGGACGCAACTCCGAGCGGTCGAGCGTTTGTACCAGGAAGTGGCGCGGTTGCCCGACGCCGAGCAGCCATCCAACTGGCTGGATGTAGGGAATGACCTGGCCAATGAGCGACCGCGCGCGCGGTAGCTCGACGATGGCCGTCGCCAGTTCGGTCTTCTGCTGGATGCTCAGCGGCAAATCGTTGAAGTTCACGCCTGCCAGCTTGACTTGTACGTCTTGCAGCAGATCCATCGCGTGGGTCACGGCGGCCTGGATACGGTCCAGATCAGTTTTCGTTAGCAGTTCACTATCGCCGAGTGAGGCCGATCCAGCGGTGAGCCGCTCGATCACTGGTACGATAGCGCCCAGCGACTCGACACCGAGATCGGAGATATCCACGCCGACATCCGCCAGCGCCCGTACGGATGCAAGTTTCGTATCCAGCCCCGGAATGGAGCCAGCGGTGATCAGGATCCAGTCAGGCGCGGTGAGGCGCGCGCGCAAGGCATCGAAGTCGCGCTGCGCAGCCTTCATTTCGGTCTGCGCATTCTTGAGCGCCTTGGGATTGAGCGCGCTTGTGAGTGGACCACCCGCCTGTGCCGCGCTGGAGGCGGTGGATGAATTCGTTGTTGAGCCAGTCTTGCCGCCGGTCAACGACGAGAGCGCCGAGAAATCGTCTTTCACCGAGAGCAAGTGGCGCAGTCCCGACTCGCCGAGCGCTCGCAGGTCGCTGTACTCTTTGTAGGCGCTGATGAGGCCCATGCCCGGGAGCAGCAACGAGATAAACATCGCGGCGACGACGACCAGCGAACTGGCGAGCAGCCACTTCCCTCGCTGATCAGGTTGTTGGGGCGCCAATGAACGCAGGACAGGAAGATGCGGCTGCGTCGTCGCCTCCGCATCCCAGCGGTGCGGGAACAACGCGCGGCTATGGAGTGAGCGAATCTCCTCCGCGGCGCGCGCTTGCCAGATGGCCAGCCGGTTGCGCCACTCCTGCGGAATTTCGAGCGGCCAGACACGCTGCGCAGGCGTGAGATCGTCAATCGGGTCGAATTCTTCAGGCTCGCGCTCAGGCGTCTCGGGGAGATTATTCATTCCGCGCTCCGCTGGATTCAGGCGCACTGTGACCATGGGCCGCAGGATATGCGCGATCTCGTGTGTACGGCGAGGGGCAATGGAACGCCCTCGTCACCCGCGCAACGAGAACGAGTCCTGCTCGTGGGCGCGTAGGTGATGGGGCGCGATGACTGTGAACTGGCTGATTCGAAGGACCGACGGCAGGTCCAGTGGCCCCAGAAATCGACTCTTCCGTGTAGTTAAGACGCACGCCAACGAGTAAATGGTCACAGCGCCTTCGCTGCGATGCGAAACATATCAGCGTCTTTGCCGACAATGAGATGACGATTGAAATTATAGATGCGACCGTGCTCGCTGTGCTGCGGCCAGAGCGCCTGAGCGGTCAGCAGTTATCCTGACCACTGAGATCGTTGAAGCAATGCCCGGCGCTCGTGAGAATTTGCGCCTTCTTGATCGTCGCGAACTGGGTCAGCGCCGCGTTCAGTTCGGCGGCGATTCGCGCACCAGTCAGATCACCCGCTAGTTGAACGACGCGACAGAATTTCAGGACCGCCGTTCCGAGCTGCGCCGAGGGTGTTCCTGTATGGGCGTCGATGTGCGTGTCGAGCGTGATCTGAAAGTCGGCGCCAGAGCAGTTGGACACCCCCGTCAGCGAGGTCGTCAGTTCAGTAAAGTAGCCCTGCGCCTTCTCGGCGGCGGTCGGCCCGACGATGAGTTGCTGCGTGGCGTAGGTGGCGACCTTCACATCAGGAGAAACACGTTTGACGGAGAAGACGGCGTTGACATTGCTATCAGTTTCCGGACGCCTGGAGAAGAAGACCTTTACCTCAATCCCAGCGCCGCTCGTCGCGGATGGCGAGACGACAGATGTCGCCGTCGCGGCTGAGGCGGGGGTCGGTGTGGGTCGGAGGTCGGTCGAGGTCGCCGCGCACGCCGCGAGACTCAGGAGACAGCTCATAGTGAGGAACAGGGATACCCGCCCCAATAGTGCGCGGAACATTGGCATCTAGCGCTCTCTCGATTCACAACGCCACAATCGACGGCGTCTGTCTCCACAAGCGCACGCATTCACGCTGCTGGGAGGTCCACGACGAGGGGCGCCGGATACGTACACGGCACGCGCTCAGTGCCGACCGAGCGTAATCGTACATGATGCGATGCCGGTCTCCCCACCCGATTGCACATGATCCAGGCGGTTTAAGGTTCCGGCGGGAACCGGCTTATAGGCGTCATCAATAAAGTACGTGCTGGAAAAGGCCTGCGCCAGCGCAGCGCTGGTGTACACGTACTCGGTATATCCCTCGCCATGCGCGGCGCCGGCAAGCTTCACGTCGCTCGGCAGAAAAGTATTGCAGATCGTGTCGGCGGTCGCGGCGTCCCAGGGTCCGGTAGCGGGGGCGCGTGGCGTCGCCGTCAGCGCGAAAACCCGCGCGCGCTGGTCATTTCCTTGCCCCCACTTGACGGTCAGCAGAACCGGACGCCCGGAGATGAAGACTTCATAGCGCTCGGCGTCGCCTGTCTGCCCTTTGGATGCGCCGTAGAGCGCCTCGAACTCCTGTCGCTCACTCCCCAGCAGTGGAGCTAGCAGCCGCGCCGCGCCGCGCTGACTAGTTGATTGCCCTGGCGCGCCGCCGAAAAGGTCCGTCACCACGCTGAGTGGAGGCAGGACATTCGCGGCGAAGAGCGCTGCCACCACGAGCGCCGCCATAAGGGCCAGGATCAAATAGATGACGCGCAGATCGCCACGAGCAGGTTGCGTCGCCACGTAGGGAGACTGCCAGAGCAGTGGGCCTGTCACCCGGCGCTGCCCAAGGTTACCCGTCACGGGGCGTCGGCCAAATAAGGGATTCTGGCCAAGAACTGGGTTCGTGGTCCGGCCAAGTGGGCCAGTCAGCGGCCGGGTTCCGAAGGGTCCCGTCACGGGGCGCAGGTTCAATTCGCCTGTGAAGCGGCGCGTGGCGCCGCCTAGCTGCGCCGTGAGTTTGCGCGTCTGCCGGATGCGCGGATCGACGGAGGGCGGCTGACGTACCGGGCGGCCAAGACCAGGGCCGAAGGTTTGCGTGGTGGTTGGCGCTGTGGAAAACTCGGCGCCCACAAAGCGCTCGGCAGGCCATTCGCGCGCCTGCGTCGTCTCCGAGTCCCGATCGAGGGGATAGGGTGGTGGCAGAATCGGCAGCCGTGCGGGGCCGCGCGTCCAGACGGAGACCGCCTCGTCAGGCCAGGCGTCTCCCAACCCACGTCCGCGCCTGCCCATGATGGCTTCCCTTCCCTGTCCACGTCATGTTGAGCGGATGGCCGACGCTGGCGACGTGCGACCACTTGGATGCGGTCGTCGCCTGCAAAGTCAGCGCCCAATGTACCATAGGCTGGCGAGTTTGTCAGCGCCCCCATTTGTCCTGCTGACGGTTGGCGGGAACTGGACATCGGGGGATATTTGGGTTGTGAGACTTGACTGCGATGGCTCACCCGAAGATACTGGTGAGGCGCGCTCTGCGCCGATACACCAGCCTCACTCTTTCGTCCGCGATTCACACCTCGTCCGTTCACCACACACGTTTCAACGCCCTGGCCTCGAACGCCCGGAAGGACGCTCCCGTCATGCGACCAGCGCGCGCCAATCATTCCGAGTTCACTGACGATCCGACTCCGGCGACCAGCAGGGAACCTGCGCTCGCCCGTCCCATCCAGCGCCCGCTCGTGGTTACGCCCGATGGCAGGCTCGACAAGCGCAGCCGGCGCTGGCTGGAGCGACAACAAGCAAATCGTATCTCGGCCGCGCCGCTCGCTGATCATTCAATGGCGGAGGAGCAGGCGACACGGGCGCTGCCGGGTCTCTATCGTGATGAGCTAGAGGCCGATGGCGAGCAGTACAACAGTGATACGGGATCAAGCTTGGCGGTGATCCCACTTGAAACCTCACTCGCGCCGCGTCCACGCGTCAATGGCCAGCGGTTGCCGATGCCGCTGGCTCCTGAGACGATCATACAGTCCACGACCGTGGAGACCTCGCCAGTCATCATCCCCGGCGGGACACTCGCCCCACTCCCTCCGAGCGCTGCAACACCGATGTCGTTCCGGGTGAGTCTGATGAAGCGCGTCTTGATCACCGTGCTGGCGCTTGGCTTTTTGATCTCCTCCGCCCAGATGGCGGCGCGCAACCCAGCGCTGGCGCAAGCAGGCTGGCAGGCGTTGGCCAACGCCGTCGCCTTCACGCAACAACAGCAGGCGAACGCGATCCGCACGACTGGTGTGGCGGCGCACGTCCAGGCGTTTACGCAAGGCAAGCGCGTTGATCTCTATAATTCTGTGGACCAGTTCAACCAATGGTGGGGGGCCGCGTGTAGCGCCGCAGTGCTCGCCGAGGTTCTGACCGCGTATGGGGTTCCTAATGCCACCATCGGCAAGATGATCGACGAACTGGGGCCTGATATCTCCCCAAACTGGGGATTGATGACCTACGACGCCTTCAACAAGGTCGCGGCCAAGCACGGCTTCCGCGCGGATATCTACGTAGACAGGCACCTCAGCTATCGCCAGATGCAGTACCTGACCAACACGCTTGGGCTACCTGTCATCGTCAACGTGCGGGCGACTACTGGGTACTACCACTACCTCTCCGGTGGACATTTCTTGGTCATGACTGGCGGCGACAACGCTTCTATTCGGCTGGTGGACTCGTCGCTCTACTATATCAAGTCGCTCCCGCTCGGCACGTTCAACTGGATGTTCCGCCAGCGAACGGTGGTCATCGTCCCAGTGGATTACCATTATGACCTGCCGTCCTGAACATCGGACAGGATACAAGGGGAGAGCGTTGCTGGGCGTATCAGGGGCCGCTTCTCGTTAAGAGCTAGAATGGTATGTCACCCGGCGCGCCATCGGTAAAGTTCGAGTCGTGGTCCTCGCCGTCGTAGCTCATGCGCACAGGACGTTCTTCGAAGACGGTATCCAGGTGGACCGGGCGTGACCAGATGGCGTAGACGTATTCGAGCGTCCGCTGGGCGTATTTCACGTCAAGCTCATAGCGCTCGAAATGGTGCTTGAGCAGCAGTTCGCTGTTGCGGTTAAAATCGGCGTCCTCGATGGTGATATAGGGATAGCCGAAGTTCGTCATGCTGGAGACGATGCCGTCGCGCACCTTCTCCCAGTCTTTCTCGACGATCACCCACTCGTCATCCTCTTTGGCGTAGAGGTAGAGGTCGAGATCCTCAATTAGATCTTTGGTAAGGTAGTTGCGTAGCAGCGACAGATCGCTCTCGGTCTCGCGTACCTCGAAGAGTTTGGCGCGTCCGTACCCCGGCTGGCGGCCCAGCTTGACGCGCTCCTCCTCGGTGGGATTATCCCAGCGGCGCTCGATATCCTCCAGGATGCGATAGCCAAGCAGGTAGGGATTCATGTGCGTGCGCGAGGCAGCCAGCACGCCAGAGTGCATCTGTGCGAAGTCGGCGTAGTCGGCGTCGGAGAGGTCCATCTCGCGCATAATCCGCGAGTGCCACAGGCTATTGTGGTGCAGCATTCCGTTCGCGACATACTGATGCGAAGAGTCGACCGTGATGTCATAGACATCAGCCACACCAGGCTCGATGCTCACAACTTCATCGCCTGGATCTTCGGCAAGGAACCACTTGTGATGCTCAATGTAGGCCCGCAGCTTCTCTCGCTTACGAACCAGTCCGAAGCCGATCTCCTGCTCGAAGCGCGCAGCGGAGGCTCCCGATATGTGGACGTTCGCAGGGTTCTTGTTGATGCGCGATAGAATTCCATAGTTCATCAGGAGCGGTTGTAGTGTCCGCTGAATCTCCTTGCTGAAGGTCGAAAGAATGACGCCGTTTGTTAGACTTGCGCAGCCGTCGCAGTCGAAATAGGCGCGTAGGAAGGCGCTTACCACTGACTTCGGCGAGCGCAGAATAACATCAGGAATGATCTTCTCTTGCGCCTTTGCGCCGAGATCAATGCCATTCGCATGCAGTATTTCCAGCACGTCAGTAGCATAGAAGACAACTCGCCAGCGGCCACCCTTTCCGCTGATGGTGCGTTCATCCCAAAACACCTTCGTAACCACGCCGAAAAGCTTCTGAATGAGAGCCACATAGCGATCGGCCAGTTCGCGGTCGCCGGAAGTAAAGCCGACGGCGGCCTTTGACAGATGGATATTCCCATCGCCGACGAGGTATCCCAGGAACTCAGCAAAGTCTTCGTTGATGTAGGCTGGCATCGTCACTGGGAGTTTGTGACCAAGTATAGCTCGTGTCTCATGGTAATCCTCGCCGTAGCGCGTGCTCGCAACCGCTAAAGCTATGCCCTCAGTCTCATGTGTGCGCTCCCCGTTGAGCCAGCGATAGACGCTCCTGCCATTGACGCCTGCTGATCGTGCGACTGCCCTGATACCAGAAACGTAGGGACGCGCTGACACAACGATTGGCACATAATTCTGCGGCCAGATGTTGTCGCCAACGCTCAGAGGTATGTGCTGGCCAATCTGCACATCCTTGAGAGCAATCCACTGATTGGGGCCGACATTGAGTTTGTGCTCCTCAGCTCCCTCAAGGCTAAGGCCACGTCGCATACGCAATCGGATCGTCGGCGCATTACGACGGATGTGCCTGTCGGTGATCCGGTCAAGCGCTCCTGCGCCACTGGCTACGGAGATGGCCTCTCCAGCCGCCAAGAGATCATGCAGCGTGTCATAGTGCATGAGACCACGCTCAGTGAGGACTAAGCTACCGGCCACTAAACACGCCCACCCCTCGTTAAGTACCTTCGTTTGCATCTGCGGGACGAAGTATTGCATCTCCTCACGCACGATCAGCAAGATGTCGCGCTGCCAGTCCTCTAGGGATGGGGCATGCTCGGCGAAGAAGAGCAGCAGGTCTTTCTCTGGCTCCGCTGGGAACTTGTGTCGCCTGGAGGCGCGCTCTTCTTCGGCGCGTTTGATTGCGCGGGCGTCTGGACCTAGCAGGTCCTCAAAGGTATCGGGCGCATCTGGGCGTGTAAGATTCTCCGCTTTCTCGGCGCTCGCCCTGGACGCTAGCGCAGCAGCCTGCGCGCGTTTGAGCTGGAAGTTGGGGTCGATATGCTCGTCGATCGCCAGCACAGCGTCTAGAAAGCGCTCGACCGTCGCCGTCCCATGCTCGAACTCGTACTTGCGGATGCGGTCGGCGTTGACGCTGACCTTATCGATCATGTTCGGCGGCGTATGCTTGAAGTAGATGTTGTTCTTGAACATGTCGGTATGGCCGAGCACATGGGCGACGACGACCTTGTTCTGCAAGATGTCGTTTTGTTCCATGAGAAAGGCGTACGAGGGGTTCGTGTTGACGACCAGCTCATAAATCTTGCTCAGGCCGTAGTCGTACTCCGTCTTCATGCGATAGTACGCTTTGCCACGCGACCAGTGGCTGAAGCGGCCCGGCAGTCCGTATGAGCCGAACTCGTACATGATCGTCGCCGGCACCAGTTCGAAGTTCACCGGATAGGGATCCAGGCCGATGCGCCGCGCAATCGCCCAGATCTTCTCGATGGCGTCTTCAAGGTCCGCGACATAGGCGGCGTCGGTGGTGGGATCACTCATAAACTCAAGCGCCTCCTGATCGCGTGGTGGCTGCTGGTGGCTAGGGGGTGGCAGGTTCCATCTCACGGGTGGCAAAGAACCGACGCAAGGCGGGATAGACCTCGGCGCGGTCAGAGATCGTCACCGCGATGAACTTGGGGTCATCTATGGAGTTGTAGGCGGACATGAGCGTGCTCGGCGAGCGGTAATGCCCCTCACGAATCTCACCATAGCCGAAGATGTTGCACTGGCGCATCAACTGCTCGACCAGCGCGACACAGCGCTCGTTGTCCCACGGCAGGTTATCGCCGTCGGAGAAGTGGAACGGATAGATGTTCCAGTCCTCCGGATTGAAGCGTTCCTTGATGATCTGCAACGCCAGCTCATAGGCCGATGAGACCTGCGTGCCGCCACTCTCGCCATGGGTGAAAAACTCTTCTTCGGTGACTTCCTTTGCCTCAGTATGGTGGCTGATGAAGACAATCTTGACGTTGGCGTACTTCGTGCGCAGGAAGCGCACCATCCAGAAGTAGAAGCTGCGCGCGATGTACTTCTCGAACTCCCCCATGCTGCCCGAAACGTCCATCATGGCCAGCACGACGGCGTTAGACTGGTACTTGATCGTCGACTCCCACGTCTTGAAACGCAAGTCCTCGTTCTTCAGACCACCGAAGTGGGGATCACCCTTGGCGGCGTTGCGCTTGATGTTCTCCATGATCGTGCGCTTCTTGTCCAGATTCGCCAGCGGGCCGACCTTACGCACGTCGGTGAAGCGCACCGCCTCACTCTCCATCTCAGCCAGCTTCTTCTCCTCGAGGTTGGGCAGCCCCAGGTCCTCGAAGATCAGCGCCGCCAGCTCGTCGAGCGTGATCTCCGCCTCGTAGTAATCGACGCCTGGTTCTTCGCCAGCCTCTCCACGCCGACCGCGACCCGGCCGCGGATCGCGCGCGATGACATCGCCCACCTCGCTCTCGCCGTCACCCTGGCCAGCGTGCTGCTGCTTATTGAAATCGTAGCGAAAGCGATACTCTTCTAGCGAACGGATTGGCACCTTCAGCACACGCTTGCCATCAGAGAGGATAATGCTCTCCTCGCTGACGATGTTCGCCAGGTTCTTCTTGATCGCTTCCTTGATCTTCTGTTTGTGGCGCTCCTGGTCAATCAAACCTTTGCGGTGCAACGACCAGTCATGCTGCGAGACTGTGGATGTCTGTGTCATCTGCCGCCGCCTTTCCCGCGGAGAGCGGGCAATCTGATGGGCGCGCTGGGCAAGGAGAGCAACGCGCCCGCTCGGTTACCGATTGAGCAACGACCCAACATAGCGGAGCAGTTCGTTGGCGCAGTGTGTGCAGTAGCCATGATCGGAGATGAGACGGCTGATCACCTCATTCGAGCGCTTGAGCTGCTCCGGGTCTGGCGTCTTGGCTGAAGTCGTGATCTTCACAACATCGCGCAGGTCGGCGAAGAGCTTCTTTTCAATCGCTTCCTTGAGCCGCTCGTGGCTCGTGTAGTCGAAGGACTGTCCGCGCCGCGCCAGCGACGAGATGCGGATCAGGATCTCCTCACGGAACGTCTTCTTGGCGTTCTCGGTAATGCCAATCTGCTCCTCGATCGAGCGCATGAGCGGCTCGTCGGGGTCGAGATCCTCCTCGGTGATGGGGTCTTTGACCTTGGTCTTGTTGCAGTACGCCTCGACGTTGTCGAGGTAGTTGTTCAGCAGCCCCTTCGCCGACTCCTCGAATGAATAGACGAAGGCCCGCTGCACCTCTTTGCGCGCCATCTCGTCATACTCTTTGCGCGCCTCGGCGATGAAGTTCAAGTATTGCTCGCGCTGATCGCGGGTAATGCTGGTGTGCTGGTCAAGCCCGTCGCGCAGCGCCCGCAGCGCGTCAATGGGGGTGATGCAGGTCACCTTGTCGCGCACCAGCGCGCTGGAGAGGCGATTGATGACGTAGCGCGGTGAGATGCCATCCATCCCCTCACGTACCGTCTGCTCCTGCAGTTCCTTGACGTCCTTGGCTTTCATGTCGTCGAGATCTTCGCCGTCGTAGAGCTTGAGCTTCTTCATCAGGTCCACACCAGCCTTGCGCGATTCCTCCAGGCGGGTGAGGACGGCGAAGATGCTGGCGACACGCAGTGTGTGCGGCGCGATATGCACCTCTTTGAGGGCGCTCTGCCGCAGCAACTTCTCGTAGATCTTCACCTCGTCGCTGACGCGCAGGTTGTAGGGTACCTTGACGAGAATGATGCGGTCCTGCAGCGCCTCCGACTTGCGGTTGCCAACAAAGGACGCGTATTCGTGCTCATTGGTGTGACTGACCACCACCTCATCGGCGTAGATCATCGAGAAACGACCGGTCTTGATGTTCTGCTCCTGCGAGAGTGTGAGCAGCACGTACAGGAACTTCTCGTCCGACTTCAGGATCTCGACGAATTCCATGACACCGCGGTTGGCGATATTGAGTTCGCCGTCGAAGCGGTACGCGCGTGGATCGCTCTCAGCGCCCACCTCGCCAATCGTCGCCAGGTCAATGCCGCCGACCAACTCGGCGATATCCTGGGTCTTCGGGTCGGAGGGCGTGAAGGTGCCGATGCCCAGGCGATTCGCCTCGCTGAAGGCAATGCGCGTCACCGGTACGGACTCGATCTTGCCGCCGTACTTGTGCTCCAGCAGCCACCGGCACTTCGGGCACAGTTCGCCCTCGATGTAGAGCCCGAACTCCTGCTCGATGTCTGCGCGGAGCTCCACAGGAACCAGATGCAGCGGCTCCTCGTGCATCGGGCATTCTTTGATGGCGTAGACCGCCCCAGCGTCGCTGCGTGTGTGCGCTTCCAGGCCCTTCTTGAGCAGCGTGACGATGCTCGACTTACCGCCGCCAACCGGCCCCATCAGCAGCAGAATCCTCTTGCGGACCTCCAGCCGCTGCGCGCCGGAGCGGAAATACTCGACGATCTGCTGCAGCGGACGTTCCAGACCGAAGATCTCGTTCTCGAAGAACTTGTGCTCGATCTCGCCCTGTGGGCCAGCCTCGGTTCCCGCCGCCATGATCATGCTGTAGACGCGCTCGTGAGACAACTGCGCGACCGACGGCTGGCGGGTCGCAATCTCAAAGTACTGGGCGAACGTGCCCTCCCACGCGAGCGCGCGCGAACGCTCACGGTACTCTTCCATCCGCTTGACCAGATCCATGAAATCCCTCGTTTCCCCGCGAGTGTCACCGAACGAGTGTCACCGAACGAGTGGCGCGCCGCCCTTCAGCGCGGACCGCCGTGCTGCTTCTGTCAGGCCAAATATGGCCTGCTTCTCTGCCGCTGTCACTAGGAACTAAATCCCACCCAGCGGATGGGAACAGTGATCGCCGAGGAGCCATGAGAACCGTCTACTCCTCGACTTCCTCTCCGACGGCGTGATCGGACGAGGGGATTCACCTTGATACTTGCTTCGCCTTTCGTCAAGCCAATGAATAATTCCATACGCGTGCGGCGGGAGCGGCGCCGCGCTTCCCGTGGCGCGAGGTGAGCGGTGTGCGCTCACAGGATCCTGGCCAGGTGAATACCTGCCCTACATGTGTCTACGTCAATCAGTGGAAAACGGAGTACCAACGACTCCCTTGTACCTATTCCTGTTGACGCCTGGAAGCGATCTGCACGAGCGGCTACTGCGGAGATCCAAGAGGCTTAGAGCGGCGACGAGTGAGGGCGAAGCGCTCGACTCGTGTCAGAGGAGGTATCAGCAGCCCGCCGCCAACGACTCAACAGGCCTTGCGGAAAAGTCGCAGGGCATGCGACAGGTGTGGCGTCGGGCAATGAGGAGTAGACGTGGGCTCGCAAGCAGGTGTGCGCGTTGTGCAAATAATGCGAGCGGACGCGATCCTCCGCCTGACCAGCGGAGTGAGGTGGACGCCGAAGCGTCGCCGCCAGGGGTCGACAGTGGCCCGCGTGTGGCTCTTCCAGGCGCCCGGATTCGCTTCCTACGAAAACGTATTCGATTGGACGACGCGCAAGGCAGGCGGCCATAAATCCTACATCATGTCGTCGCCTACTCATGAGGCGCCACAAGATGTATCGAGCACGATCCCCTGCGGTACCCTGACGCCTCATGAGATCCGTTTTGCTCAGCTGGGCGGTAACCCCGGCGTGGGATGAGATGAGGCCATTTCCGCGCTCGTAACGGGCATGATATCACAACGGTAGAGCGCCGTCAAAAATAGGACGAGGTAGGTCACTCGACGTAACACAGCTATTTCGCCTCGACTTGATTTGACCGTGCGCCGATGATCGAGTAGATTGATGTGGAGAGCATCCACGCAGCAAGGCAGGAACAGCAATGGAGAACGGGGACCTGATCAGCCTTCTGGAGACAATGCTTGGCCCCGCGACCGCTGGTGTGGCGCCGCCTCGTCATGCGCGGGAGTATCAGGAGGATGCGCAAGAGACATACCTTGACGCGGCCGAGGAATCGGTGATCGCGCCTGGCGCTATTCATCCCAGCATGACGGGGCTGCTTTCCGCCAGTATGCCAATTGGCATCGCGATTGTCGATAGGTCCACCCTCAGTGTGGTCCGTCTCAACGACATGCTGCTACGCATGCTGGGCGTGCAGGAGTCGGCGGAGCGTACGGTGGGCCTGCCACTAGATCACGTGGCGCCAGCGCTCGGCGCGCCAGATCTGCTTTCGGCGCTCAGCCAGGTCGCCGTCACCGGTATCGTCTATTCCGCGATCCTCGCCGACGGGATGACCGCCCCGGCTGGCCAGCCGATCTATCGCCGCTGGACGGTCGGTCCACTGCGCCAGGGAGCGCGAACATACGACACGCTGCTCATCACCGCGCTGGACGTCACTGAACAGGTCATCACTCGCAGACGAATGGAAGAGGCGGTGGCCGCAGCGCAGGAACAGGCGCGCCGCCTGCAAGAACACTCTAGCTTCATGCAAGAGCGCATTCGCCAGGTCGAGGAACAGGCTTCGGCGCGACTCCAGCAGGCGATCAAACAGCACGAAGAGCGTGTGCGGGTTGCAGCTGAGCAGGCAGGCCACTCCTTCGACCAGTTGCGCCAACTGGAACAGCAACTGCGACTCACGCCGGATCAGAAGCGTCAACTGGAGTCGGCGGCGCTGCTGGCGAATGATGGCGCCCGCGCGCAATTGGAACAGAGTCAGCGCGAACTGGAAGAGGCCCGCCAGGAGATCGAGCGGCTACGGCGCGAGGAGGGCCCCGCGTCACTCGACGCTGACGCGCCTTCGGCGCACGCGCTCGCCTCGCTGACACGCGAACTTACCGCCGGGTCGGCGCCAGATTTTGACCAGGCGGCGCAGATCATCGCCGAGGCGTTCGGCGACACGTGTGGCATCTTCCTCGCCAACTCCGAGAGGCGTCTCACGCCGGTCGCGTTCTATCACCGCGAGCCACAGATCGCCGCCCAGTTGAGTTCATTCTACACCCAGTATCCGCTCGAGCCAGCGGAGGGTCTGGTGGGTCAGGCCCTGCGCCAGGGCCTTGGGAGCGTGCGCGCAGCCGTCGTCGCAGATGACATACCTTACATTCTGCCAGGGCTGGGAGAGGGCGCGCAGGCGCTAGGCATCACTTCGGCGGCGTGCGCGCCACTTCGCGGGACGCTCGAGCCGATGGGCGTGGTCCTTGTGCTGACGACACGCCGCGCCAATGGCGAGAGCGAACGCTCCTTAGACGAGGGTGCGCTTGGCGCGCTTAACCTGTTTGCTGGGACCATCGCGCTCGCCGCGCAGAACATCAAGCTGAACTACGAAGTCCGCGCTGCGGAGGCGCAACGTGAAGCGCTCTTTGCCGGCATGAGCGATGGGGTCACGATCTATGACCGTATGGGACGTCTTCGTCATGTCAACCTGGTCGCGGAGAAGCTGTTATCACCCCCACCCGCCGCACAGCCAGGGGCGCGCCCCATATTGCAGGGATATCTGGATGAGCGTGGCGCTCCGCTCACTGGATCGGCGCTCCCCTGGATGCGCGTCCTACGTGGAGAGGCTTCGCAAGGCGCGATCGATCGAGTGATCGCTACGTGGGGTGGCGGCCTGCGGCGCTCTCTCCTGCTCACTGCGACGCCTGTGCGCGACGCTGCGGGACTCATCACGCACGCCATCGTGATCCTGCGCCCCGATCAACCCCAGGGCGCCGATGGGCAGGCCAGCGCTTTGGGAAGCAGCGCGCCCTCACGCGGCGGGGTCCATGGGGACGCCCCTGACAGGCCAGTAGCGGGCTATTGCGAGGCTGGGGAGACCTGCGCCCGTGTCGCGCGCGCCTTCGGAGCGGCGCGGAAGCGGCGGATCGAGGTTCGGTTGCCGCAGCGAAAAGTGCTGCTCTCTGCCTCCGAAGTTGACGCCGAGCGCGCCATCGTTGCGCTCATCGAGGCTGCTGCCGTCACATTTCCCGCCAGCGCGCCATTACAGATGAGCCTCGTCGTCGAGCCGGAGGACACCGCGACCTCGCGGCCACGACGCTATTCAGCCGGGCCAGCGCCTGAATTTTCCGCGCCGGCTTCCGACGCGCCGGGACGCCGCCTGATGGCCACCCTCCAACTCACCGGCTCACAGGCAGGGGCGACCACTGCCGCGGCGCCATTCCTGGAAGAGGCGCGTGCGCGCGCCACTGCCTTCGACGGGGTAGCGTGGATCTTTGAGGATGGCGGCCGCGAGACTCTCTTCCTACTGCGGGCGCCGGTGGCGCGCATCGAGCGTTAGTCGAGCCTGCCGGCAGGCCCATGTTTCCGGCAGGCTCATGCTATAGTAGATGGCGTTGCGTTTGGGCGTCTCTGCATGGGATCGCCACAACGCGCAACCAGACGCCTCTACTGAGAAAGTCATCCTCGTGGCCGCTCCACTTCAACGCGATCGGTTGGCGCGGCTTGTCGGTCGGTTCGCCGGCAAGCGTGTGCTGGTGGTCGGCGACATGGTCGCCGACGAATACATTCTCGGCGCTCCTTCACGCATCTCACGCGAGGCCCCCGTCCTGGTTCTTGGCCAGCGCGACGCCTTTACCGTCCCTGGTGGAGCCACCAATCCCGGTGTGAACGCCAGGACGCTCGGCGCTGAGGTGTATTTGTCTGGCGTGATCGGTGACGACGCCTCCGGCAGGCGCTTGCTCGATAAGCTCCACATCTATGGCGCGCATACAGAAGGACTCCTGTGCGCGCCCGGACGCCCTACCTCCACGAAAACACGGATCATCGCCGGTGATCGTCAACTGCGGCAGCAACAGATCGTGCGTATCGACCTTGTCAGCGATGATGAGTTGGGCGATGCGGTGACCCAGCGCATGCGGGCGTATATTAGCGAGACTCTGCCTCAGGTCGATGCGGTCATCCTGTCTGACTATGAGAATGGCGTTATCAGCCCGGCGATCATCGGGACGGTCCTGCCACTCGCGCGCGAGTTAAAGAAGATCGTAGCCGTAGACTCCCATGGCAATCTCGCGCGGTTCAGGGGCGTGACGGCGCTCACCCCAAATCAGCCGGAGGCTGAGGCGACACTCGGCGCGTCTGTGACCGACATCCAGAGCTTGGAGCACGCTGGTGAGCGCCTGCTGGAGATGACCGATTCACAGGGCGTGCTGATTACGCGCGGCAGCGAGGGCATGAGTCTGTTCGAGCGCGGGCGCGCGCCGATGCACGTCCCGGTCTCCAATCTTACCAGGGTAACGGAGATCTTCGATCCGACCGGAGCAGGAGACACGGTAGCGGCGACCTTTACCCTGGCGCTCACCGCCGGGGCCGAGATGGCAGATGCGGCGGTTCTCGCCAATATCGCGGCGGGACTGGTCGTGCGACGGCTCGGCTGCGCCACCAATACCCCTGAGGAACTGCTCGCCGCCATCGAAGCCACCGCCGCCGAATGAGGGAGCTGGCGTATGGGCGTCGTCCTGGGTGAACTTGAAGCGCTGGAAGCGCTCGCGCGGCGTCGGTCGCTGGGCGAGCGAATGGTCTTCACGAACGGCGTCTTTGACCTCCTGCACGTGGGACATGTCCGCTACCTGCGCGAGGCGCGCGCGCTAGGTGACTTTCTCGTCGTCGCGATGAACTCCGATGCCTCCACGCGGCGGCTCAAAGGCCCGGCGCGACCGATCAATGATGAGGCCGAGCGCGCCGAGACGCTTGCAGCGCTCGCCGCTGTTGATTACGTCACCGTCTTCGCGGACGCCACCGCGGAGCGATTGATCGGCCTAATGACGCCGGAGGTCTACGCCAAAGGAGCCGATTATGCTGGCGCCACACCCGGTGCGCGTGAACAGACCATAGTGTTTGCGCCGGAGGAACTCCGCCGTCTCGTCATCACTGGGCAAAGCGCCCACGCAGGTCTTGCGGGCATCGCGGAGCGGCTGCCCGAAGCGCGCGTCGTCGCAGAGTATGGCGGCGCGCTGGCCCTCATCGCCTATCTGCCCGGCCACTCGACGAGCGAGCTGATCGCACGCATCGTCCGTGTGGCGTCCGAGCCGCAGGGCTGAATCATACGGCGATCCTCACAATAGCCTCGGTGTCGGTTTCGAATAAAGATTGCCATTTCGAACAAAGTGTGCCATTGGGTATGGGCGTCCCGCCTTGTACCACGCTGACGCCACATTGCGCCCGCACAATGGCGCTCGGTAGATCAGTGGCCCTTATGATCTATTCCTCCTCACCCGCTCCTCTCTGCTGAGCAACGGATGGCAAACTTTATTCGAATTCAAATAGGAGCTGGAATGGTCAGAGAATGCATGAAATGGCAAACTTTATTCGAAACGCGATGGCAGAAATACTGGCCTGACAGCGTCTCCGATGGCACACTTTATTTCAAATCGACACTCGGCGCGCATGTACCGTGTGTGTCCCAGCGAGATTCGTGTGCAGCGCACGTACAGGACATACCGGTTACACGCGTCGATAAGCTAGCGAGCGACGATTTGCCCGCGAGCGCCGTGCCCTCGTGCGCGATAGCGCCCAGATCTTCCTCGCTTAGTGATGGGTGAATCGGCAAACAGAGAACCTCACGCGCGGCTTGCTCAGCTACCGGCATTGAGAGGGTGAAGCCCAACTCTTGATAGATCGGCTGCTGGTGAATTGGGCGCGGATAGTGCGCGCCCGTTCCAACGCCGCGGTCGCCAAGGGCGCGCGCTGCTCATCACGGCGCCGCGCCTCTGCGCTCCTCGCCGCGTGGTCGAGGAAGAATTGCGCATTGTCCTGCTCATGACAGGGGCAGAGACAGGCGAGGTGCGGCTGCGCCTCGAAGTCCACGTCCACGGCCGCGCCATTGCAGAATGGGCAGGCATAGCCGTCGTGGCCGTCATAGGGTTGTACCTGGGTCATCATGTGGCCTCCATGTGGACTGCGATCGCAACTGACGCCGCGACCAGGACACCCCAGGCCACGGCGCGTGCGTGGAAATCATCAAAGCCGAACACCCACAGCGCCACGAGCGCCGCGGCCGTTGAGGCGACCACAGCGCATAGGAGCAGCGCGGCATAGATCAGCAACTTGCGCATGGTCAGGCGCACGCGCTCACTCCCACCCGCTGGCGATGAAGTTGACGGCGTGCCAGGGGATCAACACGCGGCGTGTTTCCGCTGATGTCTCGCGCGTCTGTTTGAGGATCAGGTAGCCCTTGTCTCGGTCGATGTGTTCGATCACGCCTTGCAAGGGAAAGCTATTCCCGTCGAGGATCGCCGAGATATCGACGATGACCATCGCGCCTTCCATCAGCAAATCGCCTAGCAGATTATCCGACGCGCCGGCGTCTTCCTGCGCGTCGAGTTCCACTGCTTCCGGCATGCGCTCGCTCGGCATGCTGCTGTCCTCGTCAGAGCCAAGATCTCGCGCGAGATCCAGTGTTGGATCCTCGTTGCTCATCGTTGCTCCTTTTCAGTTTTGCGGGCTGCATAGCGCTCGCGCGCGGCCGTGTGCGCTCGACGCAGTACGGCCAGCCATACAACTCCTTCATCGCCGTCCTGTCCCCATGACGGCCCTGATGGCCAGGATGTATGCGATCAGCCCGCCAAACGCGAGCACCTCCGACAGGGTCTGGGAGAGCCCGAAGGCGATCCCGATGACCACAATCAGCACGTAGAGCGCTATGCCCAGCACGAAGATCCCGCCAGCGACGAGAAGGCGACGAGGAAGATTCATACGGCGACCTCCTGTGGCTCGTCGAGGCCTTCAGCGATCAGGATCTTGCGCCGGTACTTTGCCGCTGCAGAACGGCTGATATGCGCCACGCTGGCAAGCTCCCCGACCACCACAATATACCAGTAGTTCACGTCTGTGCGATTGCCAACCGTGAAAGCGCTGCGCCCGTCATTCGTGTGGTCGTGTCAAAGGATCGTTGGGGCAGTCGTTGCGGATGTCACTGTTGTTATTCATTCTGACCTATTCTTATCAACATTGATATTTAGTGAACAATCTGGTAAACTGGTCATAGAAGGGAGGCGACCATGAGTGAGTCAGACGCCCTGAGCGGCTACATCACCGTTGGCGAGGCGCGGGAACTGTTAGGCATCAGCAGGCCGAAGATGGCGCAACTACTGAAGGACGGCGTACTAGTGGTACGCCCCGATGCCCTGGATAAGCGTGTCAAGTGGATACGGCGCGGCGAGGTAGAACGCCTTATCGCAAATTCGCCAAAAAGAGTCGCCTAGAAGAGCCCTAGGCGACCTAGCCAGGCGAGGGCGATTATGGCGCCCGCGCTGGCGGTATCAGTGTAACAGGGAGAAAGCACCATGGGCAGGCGCATTGAGACCACACCACTCCCGCGCATCGCTGCGACGTACGCGCGCGTCAGCACCGTCTTCCAGGATGGCGCCGACAAGACATCGCTCGACACGCAGGAGGCGGGCTGCACGCGTTGGGCGGCTGAGCATGACTGACTGATCGATGGCCAGTTCGCCCACCGTGACCGGCACTCTGGCGAAGAGTTGTGGGAACGGCCAGAACTCACACGTCTACGTGAGGCGGCGCGCGCACGTCAATTCGGCGTCCTGGTCTGCCACAGCATTGACCGTCTGAGCCGTGACCCGATTCACCTTGGCATCCTCTTGGACGAGCTGGCGCGCATTGGTATCCCGGCTGAGTTCGTGACCGAGGCGCTCGACGACACGCCCGAGGCGGCGCTGATCCGCTTCATCAAGGGCTACGCGGGCAAGGTGGAAAACGAGCGCCGCCGCGAGAGACAGATACGCGCCACACACGCCCGCGCCGAACGTGGCTTCCCCATCGCCACCGGGCGCGCGCCTATGGCTACGCGTGGTCAGACGAGCGCAAGACGACGCTCGTCGTCAACCCGCTGACGGCGCCGATCGTGGTGCGCATCTTCACCGACTACGCCGCTGGCGCGACCCTGCGCGAGCTTGCGGCGGCGCTGACGGCGGATGGCGTCCCCACGCCCACCAGAAAGCGCGCCATCTGGGACGGAGGGGTGATACGCGCCCTCTTGCGCACGTCGCTCTACTGGGGCGCGCCCACGACGCTCAAGTCGCGTAGTGAGAAGGTCCCACTCGACCAGCGCTCACACTATCGCAGCAAGTCGCGCACAGTCATGCTCCCGCAGGAAGAGCAGACCGCGCTCCCGCCGAGCGTCGCGCCGGCACTTGTCTCACCCGTCGTGGCCGCAGAAGTGCAGCGCCGCTTACGCCTCAATCAGCGACTCGCCACACGCAGCGCCAAGGACCCAGAGTCCGCCTTACTGCGTGGTCTGGTGCGCTGCGGTCTGTGCGGCGGCGCTGTCCACGCCAACCGCAGGCCGGACAGGGCACGCCGTGACGGCTCTATCCCGGTGTTCTACATCTGTTGGAACGCGCAGCGCACGCGCCCTGACGCCGAGCACGGACGCCTGTGCACGCCGCATAGCATCTTGGGCGATAAGCTGGATACGGCGGTGTGGGAGAAGGTGAAGGCGATCCTGCGCGATCCGCGCCCACTCAGGCAGGAATTGGAGCGCATGAGAAAGGCCGAACCGCCAGGAACGGCGGACCTGGCCGCGCTGGACGCCCGCGTGCTGACCCTGAGTCGCAAAGCCAGCAGTCAGATGGCCACGGCGGAATATCTCAGTGACGACGAAGCGCGGCGCGAGCTTGCGGGACAGATCGACTTGACCATGCAGCAGAAGCGCCAGACCGAAGCCGAGCACGCGAAGGTGGCGCAACTATCCGCTGACTGGGATAGCGAACGAGCGCAACTCGAAACACTGGTGGAGCAGGTCGCGCAGGTCGCCGCCAACGCGGGAAAAGACCTGGAAAGTTGGGGCTACGCCGACAAGCGCGCGGCGCTGCTCTCGCTGAAAACGGAGGTCACGGTATACGAGCCAGGACATACGCCATCGCGCGCGGACCTCACTATCCGCTTACCACTGCGCGGCGTCGTCAAGCTCTCGCCACCGCTGGGCGACATGGCAAGTAGTGACGCGCAGTTCGTGGGGTAAAATGAGAACGCGCCTGTGCCGAAGCTCCCCACCGGCTTGCCGTGAATCGCGGCGGCGTGCGCCTGGCAGGCGTCCTCGATGATTACGAGACCGTGCGCCTCCGCGAGCGGGACCAGACGGCCCATGTTGGCGGGATTGCCATAGAGATGCACCGGCATGATAGCCTTTGTACGCGGTGTGATGGCGTGCGCCACCTGTTCCGGGTCGAGGTTATAGGTGTCCGGATCAATATCCACGAAGATAGGTGTGGCGCCAACGAGCAAGATCGTGTTGCCAGTCGCGGCGAAGCTGAAGGGCGAGGTAATGACCTCGTCGCCCGGCCCGACCTCATGCGCGAGCAGCGCTAGATGCAGCGCGGCGGTGCCAGACGAGACGGCGATGGCTTCACAAACCCGGCAGACCTCGGCGAAGCCCTGCTCGAAAGCGGCGACCTGCGCGCCTTGCGCCAGCATGCCTGAACGCATGACGTTGAGAACGGCGGCCTCTTCTTCCGGCCCAATCTGTGCTCGCGCGATAGGAATCACGAATCTCGCTCCTATACACGCACGTAGGGGAAGATGACGATTTGTCGGGCCGCTCGCACAAGTTCTGGCGGATGGCCCATACGATTATAGGGGGCGCCTCATGACCAGTCAACAGTGAGACGCCAGCCTCACAGATATGCTGACCAATGGCGCTGCCTGAATCGTCGTCCAGCCGCCCATGCGCGCAGCCGTTGCCCGGCGGGTTATACTGATGAACGCGCGCCCGGCGTCGGAGCCGGAGCGCGAAGTCCACACGAGCGACGTGTGTTCCAGCGCGGGGAGGCTGTTTCATGTCCGTCAGCGACCTCAATCCAGACTACTTCACTATCGAGATGGATGGCGCGGTCTGTGTGCTGCGCCTGAATCGTCCGCCAGCCAACGCGCACAACTTCGCGATGATCCGCGAACTTGAAGGCATCGTCACCGAGATTCGCTATGACAACGGCGTGCGCGCCGTCGTGCTGGGCAGCGCAAACCCCAAGTTCTTCTCCGCTGGCGCCGATATTGACGAGATCCGTGAGAAGCCCGCCGAATACATTGGGTTGCTCAGCCAGACCAGCAAAGAGATGATGATGAAAGTGCGCGCCACGCCGAAGGTCTACGTCGCGGCGGTCAACGGGCACTGCATGGGCGGCGGGCTGGAACTGGCGCTGTGCTGCGACGTGCGCTACGCCGGCAAGGGGAGCTGGAAGGTTGGACTGCCGGAGGTGAACCTCGGCCTGATCCCCGGCGAGGGTGGCACGCAGTTCGCCGGGCGCATCATGGGGCCGTCGCGCGCGCTGATGTACATGGTGACCGGCGAGTCCTTCGGTCCGGAGAAGGCGACGGAACTAGGCCTCTTCGACGAACTGGTGGAAGCTGGCGAGGTTGAGGCCAAGGCGCTGGCGTTCGCACACAAGTGCGCCGACGGCCCGGCCAAGGCGATCGGCTTCATGAAGCTGGCGTTGACCGAGGGACTCGATCTTCCGCTCTATGAGGCCTTCGCCTACGAACGCCATCTACAGAACCAGCTTTTCGACACACCGGACTCCAAAGAGGGCGTCGCTGCCTTCACCGAGAAGCGCGCGCCCGAGTGGGGGCAGAAGTAGTAAGGCGCGCCGGTAGTAAAATCCGTGCCAGGGGACGTATCGCCACAAAGTCTGCCTGCGCGGTTCATCCTAAGTCGCCCTTTTCGCGCCGCGATCCTACCAGGATCGCGGCGCGTGTCATTGCCCCGACCTTCGCCCACGTCGCTTTCTAACAGACTTCAGCAAGACTTCGTTCCTGGGTGAACAGAAACACAAGGTACGGTAGAGTATGGAGAGTGGCATACCCAAGAATGAGCCAACACACCCAGATGTGTCGCACGAGCGAAGCGAGGTGGGAGATGGCTGATGGACTGAAGTTGGCATTATTTGGCCTGCATTGGTTCCAGAACACTAGTCCCGATTCACTAGTACAGCAAGCACAGCTCGCTGAGGAGGCGGGCTTTGAAGCGCTGTGGGTTGGCGATCATATTGCTTTACCAGCTGATGCGGGAGATCAGCCGCGCCTCGAAGCCGTAGTCGCTCTCACCTATCTGGCAGCGGTCACGAAACGCGTCCGATTGGGCGTTGGCGTGTTTGTGCTGCCTCAGCGTCAACCGGTCCTGTTAGCCAAACAGTTGTCATCCATCGACATTCTCTCTAAGGGTCGACTGACAGTTGGGGTTGGGGTTGGATATGTGGAGGAAGAGTTACAAGCGTTAGGTGTCTCCCTCGCTGATCGAGGGGCGCGAACCGATGAATACCTCGCTGCTATGCTGGCATTGTGGCGGGACGCAACGCCCTCATTTGCGGGGCAGTTCGTCTCGTTTGCTGGTGTAGGTGAATACCCACGTCCACTCCAACACCCCAATCCACCTGTGATCATCGGGGGACATTCGTCATCCGCCTACCGTCGCGCTATCCAAGTCGGGAATGGATGGTATGGATGGGAGTTGGATCTGGATCAGACGGCGCACGCCTTGGCTGAACTCCGTGAGGTTGCTAGTCGTTATGAACGCCCAATTGAACTTGGCGAACTGGAGATAAGCATCACCCCCCCTGGGATGGTGGATGTCGAGATGGCCCGCCGATATGCTGAGATAGGGGCGCATCGGCTCGTTCTCCAGCCACCCACTATGGATAAGGCCGCGATGGACGATTTGATTAGGAGAGCCGCTGAGACACTGATCGACCATGTATAACAACTGACCAGGTGTGCGAACACCGGAGCATGAAGCCTCACCAAAACAGCACGATTGGCGTGAAGTGCGCCGGACGCGGACCAGCGGTTTGGAACAGGACGGATGGAAACAACAGAATATCGTGCACGATTTGTGAGCGAGTGAGGAAACCGTCAGCCATTTGCTCAAGCATGATCGCAAGCAAGCGTTGCGGCCCTGCAGATTCATCTGGAGCGGTTGCCAGGGTTTGCAACGGAACTCAATCTCGCAGAGGGTTCTTTGATTCTGCTCAGGCGTGGTCATGATCTCGCGGAGTTGACCGGTCGGTTGCTGAAGACGAAAGAGCGGATCCGGCTTCGGCCCCTGATGATGCTCTCCTGCTTCTCTAACGCCTCCTGCCCCCTTGAGTTGCTCATGCGCAGCTATCGGTGTGGTTACCACCCCAGAGTGTGTCTTTGGCTCCCCGACCCAGGTGGGCGCGATAGATCATGGGCGTACAGCTAGTTCACCATTGGTGGCGCCCAAAGCCGTATGACCTTGCTCACACGGATCACGCACAACCCGACTGCCTTCTTTGCCGTACAATAAATGTGTAGATTGGCGGAAGCGATCTACGCGATTGATGGGCGATGCTCTGGACAACCGGGTTCGGGGCGCGGTATAATCCTGTAGGTGGAGCTTATGGATATACAGAATTCGCCCGATGACTGGCGCATCACCTACCACTTCGTCTGGCAACCCATGCGCGCCAAGGCGTGCCTGACCAGCGAGGTGGCGGAGCGGCTACGGGCGCTCCTCGAGGAGCGCGCCGGCCAGCTGCAGTTCCAGCCACGGGCGCTCGTGATTCTGCCGGATCGAGTGTATCTGGCCGCTGATGCGCCGCCGACGCTGTCTCCGCACAGCATCGTCTGTCAGGTCAAAGCATTGACCTCGCGGGCGCTGCGTGAGGAGTTTCCTGAGCTGACACGCATCCCGACGCTCTGGACCAGGGCCTACCTGGTGCTGGCGGGGGAGACGATCTCACCAGAGGAGGTGTTACAACGATTCGATTCGCTGTTACCGCCGCGCCGACCGCGAGGCCGGCCGCCGCGCAAACCGCCCGAGGTCGTCTGACTTCAGCCGGCGTCGGATGCCACCAGGACACCCACTACGACTTCGTCACAGAGGAGATTTCATACCATGTATAAGTGCGAACGCTGCAAGGAGAACGACGCGCGAGTCCGCCTGGACTCCATCGTCAACGGCCAGCGCGAGTCCCATTATTTCTGCCGGCAATGCGCCGAGGAGATCATGGGTGGCGAGCTGAACGCCGCGACTCCTGAGACTCCGAACGCCGATGGTAGCAGCCCGTTCAGTGGCCTCTTCGGTTCGCTCTTCAGCGGCGCTCCAGGCGCGGCGAACGGGCAGCCGATGGGCTTCCGTCCGAACGCCGGACAGACCGCGACGGCGCAGCGCCAGCCTGATAAGCACAGCAAGACCCCGACCCTCGATCAATACGGGCGCGACCTGACCAACGAGGCGCGCGAGGGCAAGCTGGATCCCGCCGCCGGGCGCGATCGTGAGATCCGCCGCGTGCTGACGGTGCTGGGGCGGCGCCAGAAGAACAATCCTGTGCTGATCGGCGAGCCAGGCGTCGGCAAGACGGCCATCGTCGAGGGCATCGCCCGGCGTGTGGTCGAGGGGAACGTTCCCGCGAACCTGCGCAACGTGCGCATTGTCACCCTGAGCATGGGCGGCATGGTCGCTGGCGCGATGTTCCGTGGCCAGTTCGAGGAGCGCATCAAGAACATCCTCGAGGAGGTGCGGCAGTCGCCTGAGGTCATCCTCTTCATTGACGAGCTACATACCGTCGTCGGGGCGGGCGCGGCGGAGGGCGCGGTTGGCGCGTCTGACCTGCTCAAGCCGGCGCTGGCGCGTGGTGAGTTGCGCTGCATCGGCGCGACGACGCTCGACGAGTATCGCAAGCACATCGAGAAGGACGCGGCGCTGGAGCGGCGCTTCCAGCCGGTGCTGGTGAACGAGCCGTCGCCTGAGGAGGCGCTCGGCATGCTCAAGATCGTGCGCGAGAACTACGAGCTGCATCACGGCGTCAAGGTCACCGACGAGGCGCTGGAGGCGGCGGTGAAGCTCTCCGACCGCTACATCAACGACCGGTTCCTGCCGGACAAGGCCATCGACGTGATGGACGAGGCGGCTTCAGCGCTGCGGCTCGAAGCCATCGAGCAGGGGCTGCTGGGACCTGAGGCGGTCAGCGATCTGGAGCGTGAGCTGGCTGAGATCCAGTCCGAGAAGGAGGCCGCCGCGCTCTCCGAAGAGTACGAGCGGGCCGCCAAGTTGCGCCAGCGCGAGGTTCAAGTGACGACGCGGCTGGAGGAGGCCCGTGTCAAGGCGGGCGAGATGCCGGTGATGCTGGTGACGCCAGCAGACATCGCACGGGTCGTTGAGGTCTGGACGGGCGTGCCGGTCACGCAGCTCGTCGAAGGCGAGCGGGCGAACCTGATCCACCTGGAGGGCGATCTGCGCAAGCGGGTCGTCGGGCAGGACGAGGCGATCAACGCCGTGGCGCGAGCCATCCGGCGGTCGCGCGCGGGCCTGAAGGATCCGCAGCGGCCCATCGGTTCGTTCCTCTTCATGGGACCGACCGGCGTCGGCAAGACGGAGCTTGCCAGGGCGCTCGCCGCGACGATGTTCGGCAGCGAAGAGGCGATGATCCGCATCGACATGTCGGAGTATCAGGAGGGGCACACGGTCTCGCGGCTCTTCGGCAGCCCTCCGGGCTACGTGGGGCATGACGAGGGTGGCCAGTTGACCGAGGCGGTGCGACGCCGCCCGTACAGCGTGGTGCTCTTCGACGAGATCGAGAAGGCGCATCCTGAGGTCTTCAACGCGCTGCTGCAGATCATGGACGATGGCCGCCTGACGGATGGGCAGGGGCGCACGGTGGACTTCAAGAACACTGTCGTCATCATGACCAGCAACGTGGCGACCGCCGAGATGAAGCACGCGAGCATCGGCTTCATCACTCCACGCTGGGGCGAGGCCGAGACGGTCGCCGACGCGCAGGAGGCGCAGATGCGCGCCCGCGCGGTGGAGGGTCTCAAGCGCGCGTTCAAGCCGGAGTTTCTGAATCGCATCGATTCGATTGTCGTCTTCCGGGCGCTAGATCGCGCGGAGCTGATACAGATCGTAGACCTGTTGCTCGGCAAGGTGCGCGAGCGCCTGGTGGAGCAGGAGATCACGCTGGAGTTCGCGGATGACCTGCGCGAGTTCCTGATGCGCGAAGGGTACGATCCGGAATTTGGCGCGCGGCCACTGCGCCGGGCGATCCAGACGTACGTGGACGACGCGCTTGCGGACGCGATCCTGGCGGGCGAGTTGCAGCCGGGGCAGACCGCGGCGCTGAGTGTGAGCGATGGCGCCGTGCGGGTGACCGCTTCAGGCGAGGCGCGCATCCAGCCGCAGCGGTTTGTCGCGCAGCCGATGCAGGCCGCCTAGGAGTGAGCAGGGGGAGCGATTCCCCTGCGTTTAGAGGGGCGTGTCCCAGCGCTGGGACACGCCCTTCTTGCTGTCTGCGCGCTATGCTGGAGGCATGTAAGGAGGTGGGAGCATGACAGATACAATGGAAGCGTCCGCCGGACAAGTGTCTCAACCTCTCAATTGGGCTGGGTACGCGGCGGCCATCTGGGCGTTTCTCTTCGCCGCCATGAGTTTCTATTGGGCGCTCGGCGGGCGAATTGGACTCGAGACCATCGGCGACGCAATCACACGGCCTGCGCTGGCCGGCGACCCCACGATCCTCGCCATTGTCTGGATCACGGGCGCGCTCAAGGTCGTCGCGGGCGTGGTGGCGCTGGCGCTTGTGCAGTCGTGGGGACGGTCTATTCCGCGCTGGACGCTGCTGCTCGCTGGGTGGGGCGCGAGCGCGCTGTTTCTTGTCTACGGCGCGGCGAACCTGGTCCAGGATGCATTGATCGTCGTCGGCGCGATCGCGACGCCTGCCGGACTGGGCGCGACGGCGGCGCGCTGGCATCTCTTCTTCTGGGATCCCTGGTGGCTGCTCGGCGGCTTATTTTTCGCGCTGGCGACCTGGTCTTTCAGCCGCCATCCCATTCTGCCTGTTTGACCTCGCCCGGTTCCTGCTGACATAATGCGACGAGCCGCGCGATTGATTCGGCTCCTTCGCCTGCGCCCCTGCAAGTCACAGAACCAAGATGCAATGAAAAATGACGAACTTGCGCTCGTCGAGTGCAATGTGAACAAATCGCTTGACGGATGTGCGCAGGAACGGTACAAGGATGAGGCGCCGGCGCATGGTCCGGCTGACGTGCGCTATGCTGTAGTCCTCATCGGAAAGGACTCCTGATGCCGTTTCTTGACCGCTCCTGGTGGCTGCGCATCGCCGGGGGGCTGGCCTTGATCGTCGCCGCGCTCGCGCTGTCCAACGCCTGGACCACCTCGGCGCGTGCGGCGAAGAGCGTCGCAGGCTCGCCGTGGCCCGGCGCTCTCTTCACGCTGCTGATCCCGCTACTGGCGCTGGTGGTCGCGCTGTGGCTGAGCTACGGCGCTTTGCAAGCGCGCGAGCGAGCCGGTGCGCGTCGTCGGGCGCTTGCAGGCGATCTCACCGCTATGCCGCCTGCCGTTTTCGCTGGCGATCCCACCGCGGCGCCAGACCTCACGCAGGAGCCACTCGTCGTGATGTGGCGTCCGCACCCCACGATCCAACGCGCCGTCTGGCTGATCGCGCTGCTCACCCTCGCGCTGGACGCGACCATCGTCTACGGCGCGCGCCAGATTTTGGGCGTCAAGCTGCCGGTTCCTATCGACCCTAACTCCTTCTGGTTGCGTCTCGCAATCAGCAGCGCCGGACTGCTCCTCCCGGCGCTGCACCTGGCGCTTCTGCTGGCGGCGCCACTCGCCTTGCGCCTGCGCACGGGCGCGATCTTCACAGATAACGGCGTTCAAGAACGCACGCGATGGGGCCGGCGGCGCTTCTTGCGCTGGGAGGATGCGCGCCTCTTCGAGGTGGAAGCCGTCCAGGAGCTCGACCGGCGCTATATCCTATATGGCGCGCGCGGCGCGGTCCACTGGATGGACGAGATCCCTGCGTACGATTCGGAGGCGATCCAGCAGCGCGATCACGAGAACTACGCTCCTGATGGCATCACGAAGGCGGAGATGTCGCGCCGCCTGCGCGCGGCGCTCAGCCTGGTCGCCGCGCGCACGACCCTCACACCACACACCCTGAGTCCTGCGCTCCAGACTGGTCGAATACGCTCCAGACAGACCGCCGCGCGATCAGCGCTGCGCGTGTTCAGACTCACATCCGCAGGGCCACTGGGAAGCGCGCTCCTGACCGCGCTGGCCCTCCCGCTGCTCTTTTTACCCGCCGCGCTCGGCATTACGTTCGCTCACTGGCCGCCCACTGCGTCGCCCACTGTCAACCTGATAAGTGGTCTCGCGCTCGTCGCCGCCAGCGAGGTCCTGTTGGTCGCCATCGCGCTCGCGCTCAGCGGAGAGAGCGCTATGAGGGGCGTACAGTATGTCGAATCGGAGCAAGGATTCGACGCCTCAGAGGAGCCACCCCTTCCCGCGAGCGCAACCGGCGTCATGCCATTGCCCGGCTCCTATCTCAATCGCCGCTGGACCATCGCGCTGGGATTGTTGCTTCTTGTCGGCGGCGTCCCTGGTATCATCCTGCTTTGTCTGCTCTGCGCCGAATACCTGTCAATCCTCTTCTTCCCCCGCCAAGTGACGGCGCTCATCGCAGCGTTCCCACAGACGCCCGGCGCGCTGAGCGTGGCGGCGCTCTCGTTGTGCGTCGGCGTCATCGGTCTTGGGTTGGCTTGCCTCGCGCTCTCCACCGGCAGGCCCTGGCGCCGCCAGGTTCAGGTAGATGCGGACGGCCTGCGCATCGTACAGGGGGCGATCACGCGCGAGTTGCCGTGGGACGCAGTCGAGACGCTGAGCCTGACCGTCGTTGGCGCTACGCCGAAGAGCTACCGCCTCACCGCCGACACCGGCAAGATCAGCCTCAGTTGGCCTGCGCAGGCTGACGCGCGCCTGGGGAGCGCGCCACCAAAGGGCGCTCTCGTCGTCTCGCCCGCAGGCCTCGCCGCGCGGATCGAACGCCAGCCTGGGGTCAAGCGGTCCATCAGGGTGATCGGCGCGCCTCAACCCGAACTAGAGGCTCAGTTGGCCGGACCTGACAGATCGCCGCCTGACCTCCCTGCTCTACTTGATCGCTGACGGCGGCGTCACCTCCAGGTCGGCGACACTGCTCATCGGCATCAGCTCGATCTTCATCCAGCCGGGACGCCGCTGGTCGAACGCCTCGTACGCCGCCACCGCCGAGGTTATCGGCTCCAGTTGTGTCAGGATGCGCGCCGGGTCCATCACACCTGACACCACCAGCTCCAACAGGTGCGGGATATACCGGCGATGGTGACAATGACCCGTACGCACCGTCAGGTTTTTGTTCATCGCCGCACCAATGGGGTAGAAGCGATCCGTCACCGGATACAGCCCGATGATCGCGAGCGCGCCCGCCTTGGCCAGCGCCTGCGTGGCCCACTCCAGCGCCTGTGAAGGCGCGTCGCCCGGCTGCCAGTGACCATCCCTCTGACCGTCCTTTGTGGCGGTCTGTGGCGCGATCCTCCGCACCTCATGCCGGAAGTCCCTCTGCCTGGCTCTCGCCTGTTTGGCGGCGGGGCCTTCGTGCGCGGTGTAGGCGTCCACGCCGACTGCGTCGATGGCGCAATCCACACCAATCCCGCCAGTCAGCGAGTGGATCGTGGCGACGGGATCCTCACGCGAGAAATTAACTGTCTCCGCGCCCTGCGCGCGCGCTATATCTAGCCGCGCGGCGATGGCATCCACCGCGAGGATGCGCCCGGCGCCCATGCGTAGCGCGCTGGCGATGGCAAACTGCCCGACAGGGCCGCAGCCGAAGATGGCGACTGTATGACCCGCCTTGATCCGCGCCATCTCCGCGCCGAAGTAGCCGGTGGGAAGTATATCGGAGAGCAGCAGCGCCTGATCGTCCGTCACGGCGTCGGGAATCTTCACCAGATTGGCGGGCGCAAAGGGCACACGCGCCAACTCAGCCTGCAAACCGCTGTAGCTGCCGGCCCCCGCGGGCCCACCATAGTACGCGGGGCCTGCCAGGGGGCCACCTGGATTGGCGTTGTCGCATTGGGCATAGTAGCCAGCTCGGCAGTACGAGCAATAGCCACAGGCGATGGTTGCGGGAATGATGACGCGGTCGCCAATCGCCAGGTTGCGCGCCTCCACTCCGACCTCGACGACAACGCCCACGCCCTCGTGCCCCAGAATCGTCCCCGGTCGCATCCCCGGAATGGTTCCGCGCACGAGGTGCAGGTCAGTCCCGCAGATCGCGCACGCCGTGATGCGCACAATAGCGTCGGTTGGCTCCTGGATGCGCGGCTCAGCGACCTCCTCCACTCGGATATCGCCGAGGCCATGGAACACAACGGCTCTCATCTTTTGCCGCCTCCTTGATACAGGCCCGGTCGCGTCTACGCGCAGGTCGTCCTCCCCACCGCCTCACTATAGGCGTGGTGAACTCCGCTTCGCAAGGAGTGTCATACTTGCGCGACAAAGGGGTACAGGTGTTAGCCGGTTGCGGATTGACAGGCCATGCGGGCCATGGCTACAATGCTTCTGGCCTGTACTCTTGAGGGACGCGGGCGCTCGCCTATCGTGTTAGCCACAGCAGCGCCCGCCCGCTCTCGCTGACCTCATCGCTGGCAGGCTATGTAGCCACTCCCGCCGAGGCTGGCCGAGCTTGTCCCCTTTGGCGCAGGCCATGCCGCGCGCATGCTATGCTTGATGCTATGTTGGATGTCGAGCGCCTGAGACGCCATCAACATCTCCGAAGGAGAGAACAGTGAAGATCGTCGTGTGCATGAAGGAGACGCCGTCCACCACGGCAGAGAAACGCTTCGGCCCGGACATGCGGCTGGAGCGGCGCAAAGAAGACGCGATCATCAATCCCTTCGACGAGTACACCATCGAGGAGGGGCTGCGCCAGCAGGAGAAGCACGGCGGCGAGGTCATCGCCCTCTGCATGGGGCCAGAGACCGCGTCCGACACGATCCGCAAGGCGCTCGCGATGGGCGCGGATAGCGGTGTGCTGGTCAGCGATCCCGCCCTCGCCGGCTCCGACGCTATCGGCACTGCGCGCGTCCTCGCCGCTGGGCTCACAAAGATTGGCTTCGACCTGGCGCTCTTTGGCAGCGCCGCCGCCGACTCCTATGGCGGTGTGGTTCCCAGCGCCGTCGCCGAGCTGCTGGACTTGCCACTTCTTTCCTTCGCAAGCAAGCTCGACATCGAAGGCGGAACGGCCAAGATTCAGCGGCAGGCCGAGGTTGGCTACAACGAGGTGGAGGCTGCGACGCCCGCGCTCGTCAGTGTAGTGAAGTCGATCAACGATCCGCGCTATCCCTCGATGAAGGGCATCATGCAGTCAAAGAAGAAGACCATCGAGACCTGGAGCCTCGCCGATCTCGGGCTGGTCGCGGCGACCGTCGGCGCGGGCGCGGCGGGCGAGCAGGCGCTCGGCGCAGAGAAAGTCTCCACGACGCGCAAGGGCGAGATCTACCAGGGCAATGATGGCGCCGCCGATCGCGTCATCGCCTTCCTCGTGGAGCAGAAGATACTCTAAATCGGGTCGGGAGCTTGCGAACGCCTGGCTCTTTACCTGTTTAGACCACTATTGGGCGCCGTCCCACTGGAGAACACCCCATGAGCAATGACGTCTGGGCGCTCGCCGAACTGAGCAACGGCAAACTGGCGTCCATCTCGCTCCAGCTCGCCTCCAAGGCCGCCGAACTAGCGGGCGCATTTGGCGGCGAGTCCACTGCGCTGGCCTTCGGAGTAACCACCGCCGCCGCCGCGCAGGAGCTTGGCGCGTGTGGAGTCAAGACCATCCTCGCCTCCGAGGGCGCGGTCTATGATCAGTATCTCGTCCAGCCGCACGCCGAGACGCTGGCGACGCTCATCCAGCAGCGGCAACCGAAGCTCGTCCTGTTCGGTACGACGAACTACGGGCGCGACGTGGCGGCGCGTGTGGCGGCGCGACTCGGGCTGGGTCTGGAGTACAATGTCGGCGATGTGGCCGTTGAAGGCGGCGAGGTCGTGATGACCGTTCCGGCGTTCGGCGGCTCGCAGTCGGTCAAAATGGCGTTCCAGGGCGAGGGAACAAAACTCCTTGGCGCGCGCCCCAATGCGTTCCCAACTAATCGTATCGGCGGGACAGCGGCTGTCGAGCAAATTCCCGCGCCGTCCGCCCCGGCGAAGGGCGCGAAGGTATCCGGTCCCTTCGGAACCGAGGGCGCGGAAGAGGCGGGGCATCTGGGCAAGGCGCCGGACGGGCACGACATCTGGATGCCTGCGGCGACACGCGCGAAGCTGGAAGAGGCGCAGATCATTGTCTCTGGCGGACGCGGCCTGGGCGGACCAGAGAACTTCAAGCTCGTCGAGGACCTGGCGGCGGCGCTGGGGGCGAGCGTCGGAGCGTCGCGTGCGGCGGTGGACGCTGGCTGGATTCCCTACACGCATCAGGTGGGGCAGACCGGTAAGACGGTCAAGCCGACGGTCTACATCGCCTGTGGCATCTCCGGCGCCGTGCAGCATAAGGCTGGCATGGGCACGTCGGGGTTGATCATCGCGATCAACAAAGATAAGGACGCGCCGATCTTCAGCTTCTGCGATCTGGGCATCGTTGGTGACCTCACCGTGATCCTACCGCAATTGACCGAGAAGGTGATGGCGCGCAAGGGCGCTTGAAGCCGCGCACTGCGCCCGTTTGTCCCGCATGGCAGGGATTGGGCTATCCTGATGCGTGCCATGATCGTCGTCGCCTGTGAGTTCAGGTAAAGGAGCAGCGCATGTTCCCCGCCACCCTCTGGCCCGCCGGCGGTATCATCGGCGCCATCATCTTCGGCGTGATCCTGGTCGCGGCGTGGGGACTCTTCGCCTCGCGCATCGGCGAGCTGGTGCGCATGCTGCGTCTGGGCCGCCCGGAGAACCGTACAGATCACTTAGGCGAGCGCGTCAAGCACTTCACGCTGATGGTGCTCGGCCAGCGCGGCGTGCTGCGCGATCCGCTACCTGGCGTCGCGCACTTCTTCACCTTCTGGGGCTTCATCATCATCCAGCTCGACGCGCTCAACCTGTGGGCGATGGGCTTCAACTTCGAGATCCCCATCATCAGTTCGCGCGCTTTCGCCGTGGTGCTCGATATTTTCCTCGTCGCCGCCTTCCTCAGCCTGCTCGTCTTCGCCTACCGCCGCCTCGTCCTGCGCCCGCGCCAGTTGCAGAGCCAGACGCACGGGATGGCCGACGCCTATACCATTCTGAGCCTGATCGCGCTCGTCCTTATCACGGTCTTTTTCTTTGAGGTCTTCGCCTATGTCGCCACCAATGGCGAGTTCTGGACGCCGCTGGGCGCGCTCGTCGGCCAGGCGTGGACCGGCATCCCGCAGGCGACGGCGTATGTGCTCGCCGGAGTAGCGTGGTGGGCGAATGTGCTGGTGGTGCTCGGCTTCCTGATCTACCTGCCGCGCTCCAAGCATCTGCACCTGATCGCCACACCCTTTAACGTCTTCTTCCGCAACTACCGCCCGGTCGGCGCGCTGGACCTCATCCCCGACATCGAGGAGCGCGAGGACTACGGCGTCTCGAAGGTCACGCAGTTCACCTGGAAACAACTGCTCGACGGCTACGCCTGCACCGAGTGCGGGCGCTGCAATAGCGTCTGTCCGGCGCTGGCGACTGGCAAGCCGCTCTGGCCGAAGGAGATCATCCTGGGCGTCAAAGAGCAACTCTTCGACGACGGCCCACGCATACTTGCCCTGCCGCGCGACGGCGCGAGCGCGACGAGCGAGGACGGCGCCCATCACGAGCAACTGGTTGGCCAGCGCATCCAGGAAGAGTCGCTCTGGGCCTGCACGAACTGCGGCGCTTGCGTCGAGATCTGCCCGGTGGATATCGAGCATGTGCAGAAGATCGAGGATATGCGCCGGCACCTGGTGATGGAGGAGAGCAGCTTCCCGCAGGAGGTCACACCGCTCTTCAACAACCTGGAGCGCAACGGCAATCCCTGGGAGATCAGCAACGACACGCGCGCCGAGTGGGCGGAAAGTCTGGGCGTGAAGACCCTCGCCGAGGACCCTGACGCCGAGGTGCTCTACTGGGTCGGCTGCATGGGATCGTTTGACGCGCGCAATCGCAAGGTGGCGACGGCGTTCGCTAAAGTCATGAACGCCGCGGGCGTGCGCTTCGGCATCCTCGGGCCCGAGGAGAGTTGTAACGGCGATCCCGCGCGACGCATCGGCAATGAGTATCTCTGGCAGACGCTCGCCCAGCAGAACATCGAGACCCTCAACAGCTACGGTTTCGGCAAGTCCGCGCCAATGGCAGGACGCAACGGCGCGAATGGCTCCAGCGGCGCGACAAGTGGCGCGTCGAGCCCCACCAGCGGACTAGGTCTCGGCGTCCCCGCCGGGCGCGCCTACAACGTCAAGACGGTCGTGGCCACGTGCCCGCACTGCTTCAACACGATCAAAAACGAGTATCCGCAGCTCGGCGGCAACTACGAGGTCGTCCACCACACCGAGTTCATCGACCGACTAATCTCGACCGGCCAACTAAGGCTCCCGCAAGGCTTCGACCGCCGCAAGTTGACCTATCACGATCCGTGCTTCATTGGCCGCTGGAATGGCGTCTATGATGAGCCACGACGCGTGCTGAACGTCATCAACGGCGAGATCGCCGAGATGAGCCGCCATCGTAACCGGTCGTTCTGCTGCGGCGGCGGCGGCGGGCGTGTCTGGATGGAGGAGAACACCGGCAGGCGCATCAACAACACGCGCGTCGAGGAAGCTCTTGCCACCGGCGCGGACGCCATGGCGGCGGCCTGCCCTTTCTGCATCACAATGTTCGAGGATGGTATCAAGGGCGTTGGCGCGCAGGAGCGTTTCGCCGTCGAGGATATCTCTGAGATCCTGGCGCGCGCGCTGGAGGCCCAGACGGCCACAACGGACAGCGCTCAGGCATAGCGCCAGTAGTACCCAGTAGTACAATGAAAGGAATATTGTTCGCTCTATATGAGGGTTCTGGCCTGGAGTCAAGCGATGCCCGGCGATCCTTCCGAGCCGGTGTTCAGCAAAATTGATTGTTTGCAGATTCCTGTGCCTGATCTCGAAGCTGGACTGGCGTTCTATCGCGATGGCCTGGGTCACTCACTCATCTGGCGTAGCGCCACTGCGGCTGGTCTGCGCCTCCCAGACTCCGACGCCGAGATCGTCCTCCAGACCGAGCGCTCGGAACTAGAGGTCAACCTGGTGGTAGATTCCGCCGATGCGGCAGCGGAAACCATCGTAGCCGCAGGTGGCAAGGTACTGGTCGCGCCGTTTGACATCCAGATCGGCCGATGCGTCGTGGTGCAAGACCCCTGGAATAACCGCCTGGTACTGCTTGATAAGAGTAAGGGCGCGCTAGCGACTGATGAGCAGGGCAACGTCATTGGCAACGTTGCCCCATAAGAGTCGCCTTCTGGCGCTTAGTCGTACTTCCCTGGCGGCGGTGTCTGCTCAGGCGGCGTGTACGCTGGCGGCGTGTACGCTGGCGGCGTGTACGCTGGCGGGGCATAGGTTGGCGCTTGGTAGGTCGGCGGCGTATTGGTGTTCTGCCAGGTCGTCGTGGGCGCGTCAGCCTTGGGGATGGCGATCCACATGACGATGTACAGCAACAGACCGGGGACTCCTCCCGGCAGGTGCAGGAAGATGAAGAGGATGCGGAACAGCCATGGGCTGACGCCGAAATAGGCGCCCAGGCCGCCACAGACTCCGCCGATGATCCCGTTCTGCCGGCGGAGCACGCGCTGCGAGTTCTGCGTTGGATCCTGCATTCAGTAGGCTCCTTTGAGCGTGGCGCTCATGATGGCGACCAGGCGCATCCGTCGCCTCTGCAACCATCACGCTACACGTACGGACATCCTGCATCAAGGTTGGATTGCCGCAGCCTGTGCTCGCAAGAGACCTCGACAGTGTCCTGGGCGCTGAGGAAGCCAGGTCATGACCAGCTCACATCCAGCGCGGGAAAACAGCCTGGAGAAACGTGTTTGCGGCGCCCCTTGACAAACACACAAGGCATCCGTATACTTGTCCCTAACCGGTTACGGAAACGGTTGCGGCATCGGTCGCGTAAGCGGTAACGAGGCCCTGCCGCAGCCCGCCCTCCGTCCTCACTGGCTCAGAGCGCGACTCGCTTTCCCCTCGCACTCATCTTCTCTGGGTTTGCCGGTTCGAAAGCCTTCTGGAGGCGTAGCATGGCAGGCACGGTCACTATCAACGACATCGCGCGGCTTGCTGGCGTCTCCAAGGCGACGGTGTCGCGGGTCATCAACCAGAAACCGGATGTCGACTCGGAGACGCGGTTGAAGATCCTGCGCATCATGGATGAACAAGGCTTTGTGCCCAGCATTACCGCCGCTGGGCTGGCGGGAGGCCGCACCCGCCTGATCGGCGTGCTTGTGCCATCGCTCACCTGGCCGCTCATACCGCAGATCATGCGCGGCATCGGCGATATCATCGAGCACAGTACGTATGAGTTGGTGCTCTACAGCATCAGCCATGAACAGGATCGCAGCGCTGTGATTGACCGCATCCTCGCCGCGAAACTGACCGAAGGGCTTCTGGCCGTTTACCCTGGCCAGGCCACCGCCTATCTGAATGAGTTACATGCTTCGGGCTATCCTGTCGTCATGCTTGACGACCAGATGATCCCGACCGGGACAACACCCTGGGTGGGCGCGGACAACCGCACCGGCGCCTATACCGCCGTGAGGCATCTCTTGCAGCTCGGCCATCGCCGCATTGGCCACATCAAAGGACGCATCGGCTACGAGTGCTCCGAGGACCGCTATCGGGGCTACTGTGATGCGCTTGAGGAGGCGAGAATCGAGGTTGATCCTGCCCTGGTCGTCCAAGGAGACTTCCTGGTTACCGGTGGCTTTGCATGCGCCCAGCAACTCTTCGCGCTTCCGGACCGGCCGACAGCCATCTTCGCCGCCAGCGATGACATGGCTTCCGGCGTCCTCCTCGCCGCTGAGGAGGCGAAACTCCGCGTGCCTGAAGACGTGGCGCTCGTCGGCTTCGACGATACCGCCCCGGCTGCGTTCATGCATCCCCCGCTGACGACGATAGGCCAGCCTTTCTTCGAGATGGGCCAGCGCGCCACCACGTTGCTGCTCGACACAGTCAACGCGCGACGTCAACCGGCGCCAAGCTGGCATACCTCGCAGCGCGAGACCGCGCCCATCCGCGAATTCCTGCCGACACGGCTTGTCGTCCGCACATCCTGTGGCGCCGCTCGTCGTGTTCCCGCCGAAGTGTAGAGATCCCGCGCCTCAGGATTAGACCGCACGTTCCAAGAGGCAGGCGGCGCTGGTTGTTCCGACGACCAGTTGCCAGCGGCTCATACCCCGTCGAACCTTCGCAACCATTCTGAGTGAGACGCCTCACCGCGCCCGCTCTGAGACCACACGCAAGACCCAGTGACTGACATCTTGAGCGCAAACGCGGGTCACCGGTTGATCCGCCATTCCATCGCCGGGAGGTTCCTAATGCTGCATTGGTCACGTTCCTGGTCCCGTCGCATACCACCAGTGGCCCTCGTCGCCGCGCTCCTCACCGTTCTCACCGCGACACTTTCCGCGTGCGGCGGAAGCAGCGCCGCGAGCGGCCCCGTCAACCTCACATTCTGGGGTTTCAACCAGCAGATCGCCGATCAGGCGAACCTGTTCAACCAGTCGCACCCCAATATCCATGTCACCGGCATCAAGCAGGATTCTGGCCCAAACCAGTACTATCCCAAGGTCCTCACCGCCGTGAAAGCGGGCAACGGCCCTGACGTCGCACTGGTCGAATACCAATACATCCCCACCCTCGTCTCCAACGGGGCGCTTGTGGACCTCTCGAAGTACGGGGCCAACGACGTCAAGAGCCAGTTCGCCGACACCGCCTGGTCCCAGGCGACGCAGGGCAGCGCTGTCTATGGCTATCCGCAGGATACCGGCCCGATGGCGCTCTTCTATAACTCCGACACCTTCAAGAAGGCCGGCATCTCGACGCCTCCAGCCACCTGGGATGAGTTCGCCGTCGACGCCGCGAAGATCCACGCCCTTGGCCCTGACTACTACATCGCCACCTTCCCGCCGCAGAGCACCGGCTGGAACCAGGCCCTGATGTGGCAGGCCGGCGCGATCTGGTTCGCCATCCAGGGAGACGCCTGGAAGGTCACGATTAACAGCGACGCCTCGAAGAAGGTCGCCAATTACTGGCAGAACCTCGTTGATAAGGGTCTCGTCGCCACGGTCGCCGACTTCTCGAACGACTGGAACGCCGGACTCGATAGTGGGAAGATCGCCAGTTGGCCCTCCGCGGTATGGGGGCAAGGCGTGATCAAGGGGAGCGCCGCTCACCAGGCCGGCAAGTGGGCTGTCGCCTCACTGCCACAATGGACAGCGGGCGGGAACGTCACCGCCCCGTGGGGTGGCTCCGCCATCTCGGTCGTCGGCGGAACCAAGCATCCGAAAGAGGCCGAGGAGTTTGTCCGCTGGTATCTCACGAACTCCGATAGCTTGAAGATCGGTGTCAAGGACATCGGCTGGTATCCCTCCAACAAGACCGCCCTCGGCTTCCCCGAGGTAACGTCCCCAGACGCCTTCTACAACAATCAGGTGGTGGATAACGTCTTCATCAGTGGCACACTGAACCCTGGCTGGACGTGGCCACCTAACTTGACGGCGGTCAACCAGTTCATGGGTGACGACTTCAACGCCGCCATCACGAACAAGACCGGTCTGGCCGCGGCGCTGGACAAGTTGCAGGGGCAGGTTGTCCAGGACCTCAAAGACCAGCATATCAATGTCGTGAGCTGAGGCAAGAGCCGCCATCTGACGTCCGCTTGGGAGGAGTCCCCACTGCCCAGTGATGGGGCGCTCCTCCCGGGCGTGGCGTCCACATGAGGCATCTCTTGTTCGCGCTATCTCCTACGATGCAGTACGAGAGGATGGCAGTCATGACGACCACCGCCACCAACGCCACGTCTGCGGAGCCACGCGCCATTTCCCTTGCCTCGCTGGGGCGCAGGTTACAGCGGAGCGTCTCCAGTCGCACTATCGTGCCGTATCTCTTGCTCGCGCCATTCCTCACGCTCTTCGTCTGCTTCTTTTTCGCCCCACTCTTCTACGCGTTCTCACAAAGCTTCTATCGGATCCAGCGCAGCGGCCTGGGCCTCGGCCCACCGGAAATCGTCTGGGCGGGCGCGGATAACTATCTGAAGGCGCTAAGCGATCCAGAGTTCCTGGACAGCATCAGACGCGTGATTCTCTTCGGCGCGGTACAGATTCCGGTGATGATGATCCTCGCGCTCGCCCTCGCGCTCCTGATGGATTCCACAGTGATCCGGCTGCGGCGCTTCTTCCGGCTCGCGTTCTTCGTTCCCTATGCCATCCCAGGGGTTGTCGCCGTCATTATGTGGGGCTTCTTTTATAGCCCCGGCTTCAGCCCAATTGTCCAGCTCTTCAAGCTGGCGCAACTGCCCTCGCCGGATTTTCTCGGGCCAGGCGCGATCCTGTACTCAATCGGGAACATCTCGACGTGGGAGTTCATGGGCTACAACATGATCATCTTCTTTTCGGCGTTGCAGGCGATTCCACAGGAGATCTACGAGTCGGGACGGTTGGACGGGCTGAGCGAGGTGGGTGTCGCGCTCCGGCTGAAGGCGCCCTTGATACGACCCGCGCTGGTGCTTGGCTTGCTCTTCTCGCTCATCGGCACGCTCCAGCTGTTCAATGAGCCGCAGATTCTCAGCCGTCTGTCTGGCTCGATCAACTCGCACTTCACGCCGAACATCTTCGCCTACCACATCGCCTTCGTGCAGACCAACTACTACTACGGAGGCGCGCTGGCGATCATCCTCGGTCTGCTCACCTTCGCGTTCTCGTATGGCTTCCTGCGCCTCACGCGCGGACAGTCAGGAGGCTAGACATGGCGACCACCCCAATGGACGTGGACCTCGGTGCCGAGTCCTCCCAGCCCCGCAGACGCGATGATGGTGAGCGGCGCATCGCCGGCCAGCGTGGATTCTCGCTGAAGAACCTCGCGGGCTACATCTTCCTGATCGTGATTACGCTGTACTCCCTGACGCCACTCTACTGGCTGGCCATCGCCGCGACGAAGAACAACACCGACCTCTTCAGCTCCTTTGGGCTGTGGTTCGCCGACTTCAACCTCGTGGCCAACCTCGAGGACCTGTTCACTCGTGAGAATGGCGTCTACCTGCATTGGATCGCCAACACCGTGCTCTACGCCGGCGTCGGTGGCGCCGTCGGGACCCTCATCTCAGTAGCAGCCGGCTACGCCCTGGCCAAGTACCAGTTCGCCGGACGTGGCGTCCTCACTGCGCTGATCCTGGGCGCCGTCCTGGTTCCACAGACGACGATCGCGCTCCCGCTCTACCTGCTCATGAGCAAGGTCAATCTTACCAACACTTATTGGGCGGTGCTGCTGCCATCCTTGCTCTTTCCGATCGGCGTCTATCTGGCGCGCGTCTATGCCGCGGCGGCGGTGCCAAACGAGTTGATCGACGCGGCGCGTGTGGACGGAGCAGGCGAGTTGCGCATCTTCGCGCGGGTGGCGCTGCCGCTGCTCGTGCCGGGCATGGTAACGATTTTCCTGTTCCAGTTCGTCGCCATCTGGAACAACTTCTTTCTGCCCTTCGTCGTGCTGAGCGACCCCAATCTCTTTCCGGTCAATGTCGGCCTCGCGACCTGGAACTTCGATCCCGCCGCGCACGAGTTGCTCTTCAACCTCATCGTCACCGGATCGTTCCTCGCCGTCCTGCCGCTGATCGCGTTGTTCCTCTTCCTCCAGCGCTACTGGCGCGCCGGACTCGCCTTCGGCGGGATCATCGGTTGAAACACCGGGCCCTGCCTCTATCGACTACAAAGTACGTCATTCCTCATCCAGCAGGCGCAGGCGCGCGCCCGCTTATCCTCCGTAGTGCAAGGTAACCATCATGAGTTTCCCGCGTGACTTCCTGTGGGGCGCGGCGACATCCGCCTACCAGATTG